>Ga0190349_1000375_pt1 | contig 13929 bp, 12 predicted proteins | sample 48721378_MG_FD_179798 | JGI IMG/M metagenome (GOLD analysis project Ga0190349, IMG submission 179798) | Hydrothermal vent microbial mat bacterial communities from Southern Trench, Guaymas Basin, Mexico - 4872-13-7-8_MG | ecosystem: Environmental > Aquatic > Marine > Hydrothermal vents >...
AAGAAAAGCCTCTTGACATAAAATAAATTCTTATTATATTTATCCTGTCCGGTGGCCATACTGGAGGGGAAACACCCGTTCCCATTCCGAACACGGAAGTTAAGCCCTCCAAGGTCAATGGTACTGCCCTCGCAAGGGGGTGGGAGAGTAGATCGCTGCCGGGCTTTTTTATATTTCCTTTAAGAATTTTAGTGTGAGTATCCCACCTAAAGTAGCACCAATATATGTTGTGAAAAGCCTCCAGAGAGAGGTATATATACCAAGCAGATATTTTGGGATGAGGTTATAGAATAGTCCTGCGAATCCCGCCTCTGCAAAACCACTTCCTCCAGGGGAGGGCGAGAAGAAAAGCCCAAATCTCAGAATTAGCTGGAATAGTATAACCTTTACAATGGGAACTTCAACACCGAGACCCTTTAATATAGTAAATGCCATCAAGAAATATGCAATAAAAGAGATAAATGCTGAAAAGAAGGCAATGATAAAAAGACGGTATTTTTTTCCAAGTATGCTACCAAGCGTATCCCTGAACTTTACTACCTGATTAAAAAAACCAGTGCCCTTTTTCCCTCTTGCAAATAGTCTGGAAAATTTTTTGGGATTTATCAGGGCAAGTGCAAGTACTACTCCTCCAATTCCTATGATTATTCCAATATAAATAAGTATATTTTTTACTATGCCACTTCTAAATGCATCCCTGGCAAAAATCAGGATAAAAGGGGATGAGAGTAAATACACAAGTGTCCCTGTCATTGCTCGAAGGAATATAATAGAGGTTCCCTGCCCTGTTTCTACATTACAATGTTTTTTTAGATAATAGACCTGGACGAATATACCAGAAACTTGAAATGGTGTGGTAGCCGCAAGGAACTGGCCCATTGTAATAATATTTACTCCATTGATTATACCTATATTTTTTTCAACACCCATTCCAAAGACCTTAAGTTGCAAAGAATCAAATCCCAAAGATACAGCCCACAGCAACATTGTGAGTATGCCATAGAGAGGAGAAAATCTTCTTAAGGCCTCAACTGTTTCCCTACGACCAGTTTTAAATAGAATAAAAAAAAGGGTCAGGACAGTGATTAATAAGAAAATCCTTATTCCTATGCGAATCCTTTTTTTCAGGGCTTCTTTTTCAATGTTTTCCATTTTAGAAAAGCAAAGATAAAATCCTCAATATCGCCATCAAGAACCCTTTCAACATTATGAATTTCAAGATTTGTCCTGTGGTCTTTTATCATTTTATAGGGGTGGAGTACATATGATCTTATCTGGTTCCCCCAGGAAATATCCGTCTTTTCGCCCTCCAGTTTCTTCATCTTTGATTCTTTTTTTTCTTTTTCCATCTGATATAGTTTTGCCCTTAGTAGCCGCATAGCGATTTCTCTATTCTGGTGCTGGGATCTCTCACTTCGTGCTGAGACAGTAATACCTGTAGGGATGTGGATTATTCTTACAGCAGTGTTTACCTTATTTACATTCTGCCCCCCAGGACCGCCAGCCCTGAATGTCTCCATTTTTATATCATCTTCTTTTATTTTTATTTCTAAATTATCTTCAATTAGAGGATAGACAAACACAGAGGCAAAGGATGTATGTCTTCTTTTATTAGCATCAAAGGGTGAAATTCTAACGAGCCTGTGTATACCACTTTCTGATTTCAGGTATCCATAGGCATTTTGGGAATCAATTTCTATCGTTGCATCCTTTAATCCGGCCTCGTCTCCAGGTTGATAATCCACTACTTCATATTTAAATTTCATATTTTCCAGGAATCTGGTATACATCCTGAATAACATATTTGCCCAGTCACAGGATTCTGTCCCTCCTGCACCTGGATGTATGGATAGAATGGCGCCTTTTTCATCATCGGGGTCAGAAAACATTATCCTCATTTCTATTTTTTCCATCTCTTTTTTAATGTCTTCTGCCTCTTTTTCTATTATATTTTGGTCTTCGCCCAATTCCTGGAGCTCAATTAGATCTTTAATCCTTTGGCTCAAGTTTTCATACTCCACAACCTCATCACTTAAGCGTTTAATTTCCATATTCAGGCTTTTTGCCTTTCCTGCATCCCTCCAGATGTCAGCGGAAGAAGCTTTTTTTTGCAGTTCTATCAATCGATCTTTTTTCTTTTTGATTTCAAAGAGACCTCCCGAATTTCTCGATCTCTTCCCTTAATTTATTTATTTCCATTCCTCCTCCTCTCTTTTATATATTTTATTTCGTCTTCCTTTGATTTGATTCTTCCTTTCCACCTGAGTTCTATAATCTCGTCCAGAATCTTTCCCATTTCAGGTCCCTCTTTTATTCCCAGTTGGAGTAACTCCTTTCCAGAAATTTTTGGGGAAAAAAGCGCTCTATTCTTAAAGGCTTTTTCTACATATCCCTTATTTTTGCACACACTAAAAAGGACAGGGAATGAGTAATCCCTTAAATGGAGAACCCTATGAATATTGAATCCCCCCCTCTTCAAGGATTTTATTTCCTCTAATTCTCTTAAAATCTCCCTTTCCAAATTTAACCCTTTAAGATCTTTACAGAGTAACAAGGACATAAAAAGAGGTATTTCACATTTCATATTATAGTTCTTGCAAAAATTAGAAATATCCTTTAGTTCCTTCTGTTTAATATGGCACAATCCAAGAAAATTGCTAACCCCAAATTCTTCCAGGAGTAAGATTCCCTTTTCTCCCTCCCCGCATATCAATCTTATCTCCCTAATAATTCTATCCCAGCTGACATAATCTAAATATTTCAGGTCCCGTTCTATAAGTTCGTGCGTGTCTTTCTCAAATCTAAATCCAAATCTTGCACTGAATCTAATCCCTCTGATTATCCTTGTTGGATCATCCTGGAAACTATTCCTGTGTATTACCCTTAGTAAACCATTTTTAAGATCCTTTTTGCCATTGAGTGGATCGTAGAGTTTACCAAATTTGCCCGGATTAATGTGGATTGCCATCGCATTTATAGTGTAATCTCTTCTTTTGATATCCTGTTCTACGCTGCCGCGTCTTACGATTGGCAAACTCCCTGGTGAAGGGTATGACTCCTCTCTTGCAGTTGAAAAGTCAATTTCTAATCCGTCATAAAAAACCTTTGCGGTATAGAAATCCGCGAAGGTCTCAACATTCAAGCATTCCATCCTTCCAAATAATTTTGCAATCTTTATACCATCCTTTTTAAGCATTATATCGATGTCTTTTATTGCTTTACCAAGAATAAGATCCCGGACAGGACCTCCAACAAGGTAAGCAGAATCCCCTGTTTCCTCTGCAAGATTTCCGATCTTTAAGAGGAGAGGTGCGTAGGCTTCAGGGATTTTTATTTGCATAGGAACAGACTATATCAACGACCTTTGAAGGAGTGACACCGTCAGCACTGGCGAGGAAGTTTGTTATAATTCTATGGTCGAATACAGGATGGATAACCTCCATTACATCCTTAAAAGAAGGAGTGGGTCTACCATCAAGGAAAGCCCTTGCCTTTGCCCCTAAAAGAAGGTATTGCCCTCCCCTTGGGCTTACACCCCACTCAACATATTTTTTGACATCTGGGATTTCAGTTTCACCAGGCCTGGTAAGTTTTGTCAATCTCAATATGAAATCTAAGACCTCTTCGCTTACAGGCACAGAACGAATGTCATCTGAGATTTTCTTCCATTCACCCTTCGCTATAACCTTTTTTATATCTTTGGGAGAGTGTATTATCCCACCAGCAATAATAGTTTTCTCTGATTCCTCTCCCGGGTAATCAATTTTTATGGAAAACATAAATCTATCAAGTTGTGCTTCAGGAAGGGGATACGTCCCTTCCTGCTCAATAGGATTCTGGGTTGCAATAACAAAAAAGGGATCCTCTAATAGGTAATTTTTCCCTCCAAACGTAACCTTTCTTTCCTGCATTGCTTCAAGGAGAGCAGCTTGCGTTTTTGGAGGAGCCCTGTTTATTTCATCAGCAAGCACGAGATTTGCAAAAACAGGCCCCTTTACAAACCTGAATGTTCTTTTTCCATCTTTGCTCTCCTGGATAATCTCAGTTCCCGTTATATCGGAAGGCATAAGGTCGGGTGTAAACTGAATTCTCGAGAATGAAAGGTCCAGTGATTTCCCAAGAGAGCTAACGAGAAGCGTTTTTGCAAGGCCTGGTACACCGATAATCAGTGTATGACCGCCCGAAAAGATAGCAATGAGGAGTTTATTGATTACATCTTCTTGGCCAATAATGACCTTCTCCAATTCTTTTTTGATTTTTTCTTTTATCATAATTCAGTCCTGAAGGTATGGAGTATTATATCGACCTCATCAAGGTAGGGCCACTTTTTTTTATCTGGAGAGAAGACGTGTCCATCGAGGAAGTAAAGTATTCCATCCTTGACAAACATATAAGAGATAAATGGGCCACCCATTACCTTCTCCTCATTCTGCCATATGCCTATAACCCTTAATGCCTTTCTTCCTTGAAATCTTACTGTATCTATCTTTGTATAGTCCTTTAATACAAAATCACCTTCAAAATATTTTTTGAACAACCTATCCCTCAATGCGATAGGATCTTTGAGTTTACTTCCCTCTTCAAAATATAGGGTAACTATTCTATCAGGGAAATGTCTTATATAAGCCATAATCCTAACATCTTGAACGGAAAGGGCATATCCAAGAGGAATATTATAACTGGCACCAAGGAGATGCAGCATCTTTCCGGATTCCCTTTTTTCAAACCCATTCATATATATTATCTTCTTCATTCTTTTCTTTTCTGCGCTCCTCAGTATTTGATATATTGTGTCCCCATATTTTAGAATAAGCCCCTTGACGCTTTTTTTATTTTTACCCGCAAGTAAAACAACGGTTTGCTCTCGAACCCATAGATCCTGTTCACTGAATAATCCCTTTCCAGCATCCACGATTTTTTTTGCACCAGGAGATAATAAAGTGTCTATATATGTCCCGTCCCAACCGATAAGGATAACATTGCGCCAGTACCTGTAATTTTTTAATGCTTCGGGCGTTGAAATAATCACCCTGTAAACTTCTTCTTTAGAAGGAAAGTACAGGGGTTTTGCAAGGTAGGGTTTAAGCATTTGCCCGTACAAAGAACCCGAAGGGGCAATTATCACTGCCATATCTCTTCCCCCGGCTGCGTGGGGAAGGATGTTACTACCGCTGCATCCTATTATGAATAAGATTATCCAGGAACTGTTTAGCTTGTTCATCATTTGGATTCCCCCTCTTTAACCACATTTTTAATATCAGTATCATCATCTTTCTGTCATTTACTTGTTGTGCCACCTGAAAAATAGAGGCAAACAGTTTGGGTTGGGCTATTACTGTCCCTAATAACCCTTCTACCTTAGACGAATCACCTCTGTCAAGGTATAACTTAATTAATGTGTAATAGGCAGTAGGGTCGTTTGGTGTATTTTCTATAGCCTTATTCAGGAACTTTTCAGCCTCATCGTATTTTCCCATTTCTCTATAAATATCACCCTTATATATATATGTAAGGGCAGATGGATTTATTTTATTTAGCTCATCCATCACCTTGAGGGCTGTATCATATTCCTTGAGGGCAGAAAATATTGCCTTCAGTTCAATAGCCACCACGGATATTACCCTCTCTTCCTTGCTAAATTTTAATGCCTTCAGATAGATATTTGCAGATCTTTTCAAAATCTCTTTCTGCTTTTCGTTCAATTTAATATTTGTATATGTCTTTGGATTAATCACAAAAGGAGATGGGATAACCTCCATTCTCAATTTTCTTGCAAGGGTAAAGTAAAGGGCACTATAGTTGCTGAGTAACCTTTGGGTATTCTCATCCTTATAGACATTGGGATCAAATATAGACCTATATTTAAAATCCTTTATGAGTAATTCCTGTGTTTTGTCCACATCTACCATATTATAACCATTTTCTGGGACGACTTTATACATAAAGCCTTCCATCTTCAAGTGATTCTGATACATCTGTCTGTTATCATAGGAAACTGTAGCAGAGAAATAAATATTTATGGATGGGTGAAAGTTTTGCTTATTGATATACTTTTGGACAAATTTCTTCCCCGACATTGTGAGGTCCTCAAATGTTGGTTTAATTCCGCAGCTTGCAAGGATTATGTCTCTGATTGCCAAATCCTTTACATAAAGGATACTCCCATCCTCTCCCTTCATAGGATAAAGATGGTCTATAACAAATTCCTCAAATGTTCCTTTATATTTTCCGCTCCTTTTTTGCCTATTGTAGAGCTGTTCATACCTTGTACCCCTGAAAGGAGAATCGAAGTCTATTGGGATACCAGCCCATTTCAGTTGTTTAATATACCAGTTTGTATTTAAGAGAGAGAGGTTGGCAAGCATTACCCCCTTTTTCTTTTTTGCATCAAACTTCTTTAAGCCTTTTACGTATTGCATAAACCAGAGGGGAAATGTATCATTGTCCCCATTGGTAAATACCACAGCATTATCATCAGCAGAAATCAACATATTGTATGCATAATCATTAGCAATAAAATTGTGCCTTCTATTAGCGTGTGATTTAAAATTGCTTATTATAGGAATAACACCCATAATGATGGCAAGGCCCATAAACGGATACGTTGCCCAAACTCTTTTTTCCCTCAACCTGGTTCCCCAATAGTAAAGCGCCATTGCAATATAAAAAGAGAAGAAAAAGAAGGATGGGGCAAAGAAATAATCCCTCTCACGGACCTCCCTCGGTTGATGATGAGGGTTTGGATCGGAGGGGCTGAATTTCAGATTAAGATACCACACAAGTCCAAGTGAGAGGAGTAAAAATGTTATAAAGAAGAGCCAGAACCCCTTTCTGTCTTTTCTGTAGTGAACATAAATGCCAAATATCCCTATGAGGGCATAAACATACGTGCCAAAAATAGAAAGTACCTTAAGGAGATTCCCTGTATTTTCTCTGGGAAATGGGAAATATTGCCATGAAAAATATTTAAAATATACCCTTAATTGTTCCCAGAGGGCAGGTATAAATGAAAGACCAGTCTCAAGTTGCGTTTTTCGAGGAAACATCTTCATTGGACCGTATTGTTTTCTTGTAAATACATCCCACAAGGCAGAAAATGTTTGAGGGTCTGCCTCGTTTATGGCAGGGTTAAGGTGTGCCCTGATCATAAGGTAGGCATACGTTGTAACACCTATAATGGCAAGACCAATACCTATACCTATTAGTTTTGTATCTGCCAACTCTTTCCAGTTGACCATAAGTACGAATATAATGGCACCAGGCAATACAAGGAGTGGCAATAGATGGACCCCCATCGCTAAGAATGTAATATACACGATAAGAAGAAGGTTATTTTTGTTTCCCTTCATCCCTATCCCTTCGCTCCAGTGTAGGGTTAGCCAGATTCCGATGGCAATAATCATTGTTGATATAGCGTAGACCTCTGCTTCAACTGAATTATCCCACATACTGAATGCAAATGCACTTGCAAGTGCTGCACCAGCAGCAATGATATGAACAAATAGAGAAGGCTTTTCCTCTTTATTCTCCTTAAACCTCATAATGAATTTCAGAATAATGAGGTACATCATGGCAGCGGCGATTGCACCACTGAGTGCAGAGAGGAGATTAACCCTTGCAGCAATCTCTTTAAAAGTAGGAAGCAGGGAAAAAATCCTGCCGAGAAGTACAAAAAATGGGGTTCCAGGGGGATGGGGTATCCCCAGTATATATGAACAGGTAATGAACTCTCCACAATCCCAGAAAGAAACGGTAGGTGCCATTGTGTAGAGATAAAGAAGTAGTACCACTATGAATATGGAAAAGAATCCTATCACCCTATTTTTCATCTATCCTCCTTTTTCAGATAATTTCAGTATCCTTGCCTTTAACATTTCAGGCTCAAGATCCTTTTGCAGTTCACCTCCCTCTGCAAGTGATATTGTGCCTGTTTCCTCAGATACAACTATGCATACAGCATCAGTTTCCTCTGTTATACCTATTGCAGCCCTGTGCCTTGTCCCCAGGGTAGGGCTGAGATTTGGATTTGTAGAGAGTGGTAACACACACTTTGCTGCAACTATATATTGTCCTTTTATTATAACCGAACCATCATGCAGGGGGGAAAAGGGAGAAAAAATTGATACTATAAGGTTTGCATCTACCGCAGCCTCCATTTTAATACCAGTTTCAAAATAAGGGTCGAGGAGCGTGTTTCTTTCTATGACAATGATTGCCCCAATCCTCTTATCAGAAAGAATCTCTGCAGCCTCTGTTATCTCTTGAGCTATCTTTTCTCTTTCCTCTTTTAGAAGATATCTTGTGAGGCCCCTGCTTCCAAGAAACTTAATCCCCTTTTTGATCTCTGTTTGAAAGAGAATTACAAAGAGGACAAGCCAGACATTACTTAGTCCGGACATAATCCATCTCAGTGTTGGCAGTCGGAAGATATTTCCAATAAATATAAATAAAAGTATTGCAAATAATCCAAGGAACATCTGTAATGCCCTTACACCTCGGAAGAATCTGAGAATGGAATATATCAGGAAAGAAACAATTAAAATATCCACTGCATCGATAATAGTGAAGTGGATCATATACTTTCCTCAATAGCACTTATGACATCTAAATATTGTTTTGTTTCCTTAACGTCATGTACCCTTACGTAGTCAATTCCCTGCAAAAAGGCCTCAGAAACTGCGGCAAGGGAACCCGCCAACCTTTCGTCTACCGGAGCGCCTGTAATCCCTTTTATAAATGATTTTCTTGATGCACCAATCATTACAGGGGTACCGAAAGAACGAAACTCTATTAGATTCTTTAATATCTTTAGATTGTCCTCAAGTCTTTTACCAAAGCCAATGCCAGGATCAAGGATAATATTCTCTCTTTTTAACCCATTTTTTTCACAAAAGACAATTCTTTCAGCAAAGAAATTCATTATTTCATCGATGACATCCTCATATCCAGGATTTCTTTGCATATTTTTAGGTGTTCCTTTCATATGCATTATTATAACCCTTGCATTGTAATCACTTACTACCTTCACCATATTCTTATCAAATCTCATCCCGGATATATCATTAACAAATTCTGCACCCCTCTTTAGTGCCTCCTGTGCTACTTTGCTCCTATAAGTATCAATAGAAAATCTCACCTTTTTTTTCTTAATCGCATCAATAACAGGAATAACTCTTTTTAGCTCTTCTTCTTCACCAATAGGTTCTGCACCTGGCCTTGAGGATTCCCCACCTATATCAATAATTTCAGCACCCTCTCCAATCATTTCTTCAATTCTTTTGATGGCATCTTCCGGGCGCAGATATAGCCCTCCATCTGAAAAGGAATCAGGTGTTATATTTAATACACCTATAATTTTAGTGTGATTCCTTTTGTCAAGAAAACTTACGAGCTCTAATATTTTATTTGAAATGTCTCCCAGCTGGAAAGCCTGATTCTTTAAAGAGTCTGAGATGTATTTAAATTCCTTTTTTGTTCCAGAAATAACAACAGAGGAGTTTTGTATTTTTCCCGTTATAACATCTCGATGAATAACAGCATCCGTTCCCCTGGAGAGGGCAGTCTGTTTTAGAATGTTAGCAGCAGCGGAGGAAAGATTATCTATCTGGAATACATAGAATACGAGTTTCTCGGCGAGATGATTTTCAACTACATCATCTACCCCCATTTTCTTTACGAGCATCCTCCCTTCATTACTGTAACCCACCCTTTTTGCCCTTATTGTTACTCCTTCATTAGATTTAGTGCCTCTAATCTTGTTGCCTCCCTTTTGAATCCACCTCTTATAGCAGAGGTTACGGTAAATTCACCTGTTTTTTTCAATCCTTGCATCTCAAGACAGAGCTGTCTTGCCTCAACTATAACAAAAACACCAAGGGGTTTCAGAACATCCATAATAGAGTCTGCGATTTCCTGGGTAAGCCTTTCCTGAATTTGAGGTTTACTGGAAGCAACATCTACCAATTTTATAATATTTGAGAAACCTGTTATATTATTATTCTTTGGTATATATGCCACATTTGCCTTACCGAAAAAGGGAATGAGATGGTGTTCACACATACTAAAGAATGGAATGCCTTTTACAATGATTATCTCATCGTATTTAACCTGTCTGTAAATCTTTATTGTCTTTGATGCATCTTCTGTTACCCCGCTGAAAAGGTCTGCGTATAAATTTGCTACCCTCTTTGGGGTATCCTTCAATCCCTCTCTATCAGGATCCTCTCCGATTGCAATAAGAATCTCTCTCACAGCCCTGACTATTTTTCCCTTATCAACCTTTCCCTTTGTCATCCTTATCCAGAAGAGATTTTTTAACTGAATTTTTTACAGGTTTTGGTTTTTTTACAAAGGTTCCATTGCCTGTAAGTATTTCCTTAACCTGATCACCATCCAGAGATTCATACGAGAGGAGGGCTTCTGCCAATTTGTTTAATAGCTCTCTCTTTTCTGTAATGATTTTTTTTGCACTTTTGTATGCATCATCCACGAACCTTTTTACTTCTTCATCTATTAATTTTGCTGTTTCTTCCGAGTAATCCTTTCTTATGCCAAAGTCCCTTCCAAGAAAAACCTCATCTCCCTTTTTGCCAAAGGTTATAGGACCGAGTTTTTCACTCATCCCCCATTCACAAACCATTCTTTTTGCAATTGCTGTTGCCCTTTCTATGTCGCTCCCTGCCCCTGTGGATATGGTATTAAAAACGGCTTCTTCTGCAGCCCTACCACCCATTAAAACCCTCAGCTGTGCGAGAAGATAGTCTTTGGAATAGGTTCTTCTGTCATCTATTGGGAGCTGTTGGGTGATGCCAAGTGCACTCCCCCTTGGGATAATAGTAACTTTATGTATTGGATCCGTATAGGGTGTAAAGAAGGTAACGATGGTATGACCTGCCTCATGAAACGCAATAAGTTTTTTCTCTTCTTCTCTCAGAATTATGCTTTTTTTCTCGACGCCCATAGTGAGTTTATCCTTTGCCTCTTCGAAATCCTCCATATTAACACTTTTTCTTCTTGTTCTTGCAGCTATAAGGGCAGCCTCATTTACAAGATTTTCGAGATCTGCGCCAGTAAAGCCGGGTGTCGTTTTGGCAATCACTTCAAGGTCTACATCCTTTGATAGCGGAACCTTCTTTGAGTGGACCTGAAGAATTTTATATCTGCCCTTTACATCGGGTACATCAACAACGATTCTACGATCAAATCTTCCAGGTCTCAAAAGTGCATGATCAAGTATGTCCGGTCTATTTGTAGCTGCAAGCACAATAATTCCTTTATTCACTTCAAATCCGTCCATCTCAACGAGAAGGGCATTAAGTGTTTGTTCTCTTTCATCGTGCCCCCCTCCAATTCCTGCTCCCCTATGCCTCCCTACAGCATCGATTTCATCGATAAAAATGATACAGGGTGCGTTAACCTTTGCCTGTTCAAAAAGATCCCTGACCCTTGCAGCGCCTACACCTACAAACATCTCTACGAAATCTGAGCCTGATATGGAGAAGAAGGGGACACCCGCTTCACCAGCTACCGCCCTTGCAAGTAGAGTCTTTCCAGTACCTGGTGCCCCAACGAGTAAGACACCTTTTGGTATTCTTGCACCAAGCCTGTTGTATCGCTGTGGATTTTTCAAGAATTCTATCACCTCTCGCAATTCCTCTTTTGCCTCTTCTACCCCGGCAACATCTTTAAATGTAATCCTTTCTTTTGATGGCATTACAAGTTTTGCCTTGCTTTTACCATAAGAAAATGCCCTATTTGGGCCTGATTGAATCTGCCGCATAAAATAGACGAAAAACAGGAAGAATAGAGCGAGAGGGACCACCTGCAATAGTATACCCCATAATTTTATCTTTGATTTTGATTTTACTACTATTCCTTTTTTTGCAAGGTATTTTGGCAATTGAGGATCTGCAAAGGGTAAATTCAAAGTGAATTTTTTTCCATTCTTATCCACGCCTTCAATCTGGGTATCATTGAAAGTGACGTAAGAGACCTCGTTGTCATCGACCATCCTATAGAGTTCCGTTAGACTTATTTCCTGAACCTGCTTTCTCTGAGGAAGATTTATCAGTATAAAGACCCCTATTATTATAAGTGTCCATATTATAAAGGTCCTTATTATTCTTCCCCTATCGTTATTTGGTACTTTATTATTCATCTTTTATCCTCTCATATTTTATAATTAATACATCCCTTGTTTTTTTATTCAGCCTTCCTCTCTCTGACCTCACAACCCCCGGGACAAAAACAACACCCCTTTTGTCCTCTATAACAGGCCATAAATTCCTTAAAAATCTTGGAATCCTCTTTTCAATAAAAATCTCCTTTAATTTTTTTCTTCCCTTTAATCCAAAAGGCATTATACAATCGCCATCTTTTCTTGTGCGTACCTTTAGAGGAAGTTCCAATTCATCTATATCAAAATACTCAATATTGGGGGAAAAATCAATACCCTTTTTTTCTTTTATATCAGTAGAGATTTTAAAATCCCCAAATTCAAATGAACCTCTGGTCTCTATACCTATGGGAATCAGATTTGTTTTTTTTATAATGTATCCGTAATCCTCCTCGAATTCAATGATAGCACTTTTCAGTTCTATAATGTTATTACTGCTCTTTATGTGTGCCCTCTTCAATTCGTATTCATAACCGAAGACGGCAAGCAATTTTTTTAAAAAGAGAAATTTCATTGGCTCTGTCAATGTAATATATTTTGCTATGGGGAATTTTATGTGCATCTTAAAAACCTCAAAATTCATCTCCCCTACAATCTTTTGCATAGCTTCTTCAATTTCAGAGAGGTTCTCGATGGACCTTTTGATGTTGTATATTGCATTGGGATTCATTTTTTCAATAAGAGGAATAAGTTCACCCCTTATTCGATTTCTCAATATTTTCCTGTCACTATTGGTAGGGTCAGTATAATAGGGGACACCTTTACTATCCAGGTAATCAGTAATGTCTTTTTTTCTTAAGTGGAGAATGGGTCTTATAAAGGGATAATCATATGGAGGAATGGATCTGAGCCCAAATCCGCTCCCCCTGAGAAGCCTGATAAAAAATGTCTCTATCAAATCATCCAGTGTATGGCCTGTAGCAATAAGGTCAAAGTGCTCTCTTTCCATAATTTTTAAGAGGAATTCTCTCCTTACCTCTCTTGCTGCCACCTCCAGTGTAAGATTTTTTTTCTTTATCGTCTCTTTTACATTTCCTCGCTCTTTAAATAAGTGAATCTTGTTCACTCTGGCAAAATCCACAACGAATTCTTCTTCATTCATTGAGTCCTTTCTCAACTGATGATTGAGATATGCAAGCCCTATATTATATTTTAGTTCATTTAGGGATATTGCAAGAAACACAGAGTCAGGTCCCCCTGAGAAGGCAACAAGAATTTTTTCTCCCCCCTTGATAAGGCCCTGCTCATTGATATATTTTTCAACTTCTTTAATCATAGGAATAATATAACCTTTTGGTATACAAATGCAAGAAAGACCGCCGATTTGGTTATTCATTCTTAGAAATAATAAAAAATCTGATTTTTCCTTGATAATATTTTAAATGTTGTATATATTTTAAAAAAAGGAGGTAATGATGCGTGCCGGGAAGATTACGGATGTAAAGGAGGAATATGTAAGTGAGGAAGGGGCAAAGAGTACCTATATAAGATGGCTCATCACAGAGAAAGATGGTGCACCCCATTTTGCAATGAGGAGATTCAGGGTGGAAAAAGGTGGATACACGCCGTTTCATAAACATAGCCATGAACACGAGGCTTATGTACTATCTGGAAGGGGTGTAGCCAGGGTGGGCAACGAAGAAGTTCCTCTTGAAAAGGATAGATTTGTATTTGTTCCTCCCAATGTCCCCCATCAGTTTTTGAATAAGGGGGAGGAAGACCTTATATTTTTATGCATTATACCAATAAAGTAA
>Ga0190349_1000377_pt1 | contig 13922 bp, 10 predicted proteins | sample 48721378_MG_FD_179798 | JGI IMG/M metagenome (GOLD analysis project Ga0190349, IMG submission 179798) | Hydrothermal vent microbial mat bacterial communities from Southern Trench, Guaymas Basin, Mexico - 4872-13-7-8_MG | ecosystem: Environmental > Aquatic > Marine > Hydrothermal vents >...
TTCCTGCCCCGATTTTGCCATTTTTATTGACGAAAATGAGCAAACGGAAAAGGAAGAACAATTAAAAGAAGAAAAAACACAAGAGGAAAAGAAAAATTGACGATAAAACTACAACCAAAAGTTTTAACTGGAACACATTTCAAAAATGGCAATTGGGCTATTGTTGAAGGTGCAATTGCAAGTGGAATAGCTGAGTTTTTTGCCTATCCCATTTCGCCTGCATCAGAAATTGTCGAATATGTTACTTATCGCTTACCTGCCGTAGGTGGAAAAGCTGCTTTTATTGTTGAGGACGAGATCGCTTCAATAAACATGTGCATTGGCGCCTCATGGGCAGGTTCAAAAGTGATGACTGCAACCTCCGGACCAGGTTTTTCACTAAAGCAAGAAGGTCTTGGATTGGCATATATGACGGAAACACCACTTGTCTGTGTGAACATCCAAAGAGGAGGACCATCAACAGGGCTACCCACTTTTTCAGCGCAAGGAGATTATATGCAAGTACAATTTGGTTCACATGGCGATTACCCAGCCATTGCTCTTACCCCCTGGTCTGTTCAAGAATGCTTTGACTTAACAATCACCGCTTTTAATATCTCAGAGCAAGTGCGTTCGCCGGTAATCTTACTCCTAGATGGCGATGTCGGACGGATGATGGAGCAAATTGAAATTCCGAAAAAAGAGGATCTTGTGATTATTAACCGAAAGCGCCCACCTCCCGGAACTGATAAAAACTCTTTCAAACAATTTGACATAACCGGGCAAGATGATTTGGTACCTCCAATGGCTCATTTTGGAGAGGGCTATCACATTTTCGGTACAGGATTAACCCATAAAGACAGTGGTGTGCCATTATTGGACGAAGATTTACATAGTGAACTTATCCATCGCTTATATAAAAAAGTAGAAATCAACAACCATCTCTATCCAAAACCAGAAGAATATTACCTCGAAGATGCTGAAGTTATTGTCATTGCTACAGGGATAAGTGCTCGCTCAGCGCTCCAAGCTGTTTTAGACGCGCGAGAAGAGGGGCTCAAAGCAGGCCTTTTGCGTCTTATTACCGTTTGGCCTTTCCCAAAAGAACAGATAGAGGAACTTGCTCAACGGGCCGAATTAGTTGTCGCAGAAATGAGTATGGGGCAATTGATCTGGCCAGTAGAACGTTATGCTCGTAAACCATGTCTGTTGGTTTCGAGAATTGGCGGAACACCTCCCTCTCCGGCAATGATACTCAAGGGATTGAAAAAAGCAAGAAAGAAATGAGATGAAAGAAAAATGACTGCTAAGAAAAAGACAAATGAAATTGATACCAGCACAAAGGTTAAAAACCCACCTAAAAAATTTCATCATCCATATGATGAGTTGCTAAGAATATATGCCATCCCAACAATATATTGTCCTGGATGTGGTATCGGCACAACCATTCAAGCTTTCCTCGAAGCGATCACCAAATACACAGACATCCCCCATGAAAATATTGTCGTTATAAGTGGCATTGGGTGCACCGGGAGAGCAAGTGGCTATATAAATTTAGATGGTTTTCATGCGATTCACGGTCGAGCAATACCTTTTGCATCCGGCGTGGAAATTGCGAGACCAGATATAAAACCTGTGATAATCTCCGGTGATGGCGACCTCTTTTCAATTGGAATGGGCCACCTTGCTCATGCTGCACGAAGAAACATCGATATGACTGTAATTGTCATTAATAATTCCATCTATGGGCTTACCGGGGGTCAAGATGCGCCAACAACACCTGTAGGTGCTCTTACTAAAACAACTCCTTATGGAAAGATATCTTATCCCTTCAATCTCTCACAAATTGCCATTGCCAATGGTGCGACTTTTTGTGCTAGATATACAGTCTATGAGTTCACCCCTCTCGCAAAGGCAATTGCACGAGGAATGAATCACCAAGGGTTCTCCTTTATTGAAGTTATCTCTAATTGTCATGTCAACTTCGGCCGACGAAATAATTTAGGAGACGCAATTGCCATGCGAAAACAGTTTAAGAAAGCTCGTGTGCGAATGACTGAAAAAGATATCAATAAAGACTGGCATAAAACAGACATTGAATTCAAAGTGGGGGTTGGGTTTACAAAAATTCCCACAGGAATTTTCTTAGAAGAAAAAGAACGACCAATAGAATTTTCAGAGAGGATTGTAAATGCCTATGAAATCAAAAAAAGTTAATTGCGACATAAATCTCATGATCCGTGGCATCGGTGGACAGGGTGTCAAGCTCGCCGGCTCCATCATTGGTCAGGCTGCAATCTATGACCATCGACATGCAGTCCAGAGTATGAAATATGGCTCAGCTATCACCGGTGGCGAAACGAGAAGTGAAATAAAAGTCTCAACAGAAAGAATCATTTATCCTCGCATGACAGATATTGATGTCTATGTTGCCTTAACTCAAGACGATTTGGAAAACTTCTTCGATGCTCAAATATATCTCACAGCAACAGAAGTAGCGAAAACCATCCCGAAAGTTATCAAGGATAAACTCATTCTCGCACCTATGTTAACTATCTCAGAACAAGTAGGTTCAAGAAAAACAATGAATATGGTACTTTTAGGAGTGTTAAACCAGCTCTTCAATCTTGCAAGTGACGATTCTTTCGAGAAAGCCATTGAGAAATTAACAGCACCAAAGTTTCACGAAATAAATAAGAAAGCCTACTTTGCCGGGAAGAAGTTTGATTTAACAAAGGAGAATCCACAACGAATTCTTAAATTGGCTAATATCTGTAAAATAGACGATTAAAAAGTTTCTGGAAGAGGTTTTCAATCTCTTCCAAGACTCTTTGTTTTTGCTCGTAGTTGCACGCCTTCATGATTTGGAAACTCTTTTGCCATTCGAGCAAGCTCAGCATCAAGCTCATCCACAAGGTCAACAAATTCCTCCTTATCTTTGAAGACAGTCATTGCTGTGACAATACCATTTGCTCTTTGTAAGATAAAATCTTCATTATATTGATAAGCATCAGTAAGAGCCATGAGTTCGTCAATAAGGGGAATTGCTTTCTCATATTCGCCATGTTTCCCAAGATAACCAATGGCATTCACTAACCCTTTGGCTAATGCGAGTTGGATCTCTTCATTTTCTTTATGAGCATTAGCAAGAACTAAAAGTTCTCTAATAAGTTGCTTAATTGGTTCAACCATTCCTCGCTGGCCAAAATTAATGATCGAATTTACTAGTCCGCCTGCCAACGATCGTTGACAAGACATGTTCATGGGGTAAGACCGTGCAAACATCCGCAGTTCTTCAAGTCGCTCATACATAGAGTCAAACTTTTGTTTTTTCATTAAATATGACATGGAATTCGCAAGCGCAGTAGCAAATTGATTTTGAATTTCATCAATGTTTCCATGCTCTTCCACCAGCTTACGAAAACGCTGGAGTACAAGATCAATTCCTTCGGGATCACCACTCATACCAAAAATCGTTATTGTATTAACCAATCCCTTAGCGTATCGTAAAAGATTCATTTGATTGTTAGGGTCCTCTATGGATTTTTTGTACATCTCCTCAAGTTGACCAAATGTCCGCTCGTAAAACTCCTTTCTTCGTTGCTCATCATTGTTAGCCATTCGTTTTATCTCCTGTTTCGATTCTCCTAATTATCTATTTATTTTTTAACTCACTACTCTTTCTTTAATTTTGTTTTGAAGATACCAGCTGTTCTGTCAAAATTAATCACTCATAACCTTATGACTTTAAAATTTTTACTCTAGCCTAAAGATTAACTACTTTGTAAGACTGCTGAGAGAGCTTCAAGGAATTTGTTGTTGTTTTCTTTGGTTGTAATCGAGACACGCAAACAATTCTCACATCTAGGTAAAGCGCTCATATTCCTCACAAGTACGCCTTTCTCTTTTAGTAAGGTTTGTTGCACTTGCTGGGCTTCTTTTTCTAAAACTTTAAAGAGAATGAAATTAGTCGAAGAGGGGTAGGCATCAAGCCCATCGATTGTTTGTAAGGCAGTAAATGTTCTTTCACGTTCAGCGATGATTTCAGAGACCATCTTCTGTAGTACTTTTTTTTCCTGTAAAACTAACTTGGCTAACTCAAGAGAAGCAATATTTACATTGAATGCTGGAAGTAATTCCTTTAGCCTTTTTATGAGAAATTCATCTGCCAAGGCATAACCAATTCGCATACCCGCCATGCCAAAAAATTTCGACATACTTTTCATTATGATCAGATTTGGGTATTTATGTAGCAAAGGAACCATCGAATAATCAGCAAAATCCGAATAGGTTTCATCTAAAGCAACAATTCCCGGAAAAGACGAGATGATTTTCTCTAATTTCTCTTGAGAAAATTGATTGCCTGTTGGATTGTTGGGGGAGCATAGAAATAACAACCGATCTCTTGAAGTCACGCTGGCCAAAAGTTCATCAACATTAATGTCAAAATCTGGAGCGGGTGAAAGGAGACATGTTGTTATCTCCCCTCCCTGCACTTTGATGGCATGTTCATACATGGGATAGGTTGGGAGAACAAGAACAGCAGAATCGCCTTTGTAAATCGTTAAACGAACCATTAAATCAATAATCTTGTCGCCGCCATTTCCAATAATAACTTGTGAAGGATCGAGCTTATTCTCCTTGGCAAGAATCTCGCAAAGCGAGTCGCAATAGTCTTCCGGGTAAACTCGAGGGTCAATCGTTTCAGCTACCTGTTGTAAGAGTCGCTTAATTACATCTTTGGGAAAGGTTAAATTTTCATTAAGACCAACACGAACTGTTATTTTATCTCGAATCTTATCTGGCATAAAACCTCCTTTTCCTTTGAAGGGATCATTAACAAGCCTTGGTAAGTCATCTCTTTTGAAAGGCAAAAAACCACCTAGTATTTAATTTGATTTTTTTATTCCGGGATTACTAAACCATTTGAATACATTAGTTTATTTCATTCTTTAAATTTTTAGTAAGATAGTATTGTTCTTCGTGGTTAAAATTTCAAGAGTTTGAGAGATAACCCTTTTCTTCCCCCTTAACTTAATTGAAATTTCCTTTTAAAAAGTGTTCTTTTTAAAAATTATAAATTCCGATTTCACAAAATACTTTTGAAACCAAAAACGATTATCCCCATTATGAGGCGAGCCAATCTTCATGCTGAGGAAACGCAAATTGCTATTATTTTTGCAATAACTGTTGTAATTGGAATAATTGCTTTTCTCTTAAATAATATCCTTGGCATCCTTAATGTTCTGGTCTATTTCATTCAAGTTTTCTTTGGGCTTATTTTTGGCCTTTGGTACATCAGAATTTTCATTAGTTATTTGCGAGAAGTTCGCAAAAAAGATGTCCGAAAACGATTGGGCATTCCTAAGGGTTGGGTCATTTTTGGATTGATAGTTACTGTTTTCAATTTTATTTTCTGGTTTTTACTTTCGAGTTTGCTTTTTAATTTTCCGAAAATGATTTTCCTTGTCCCCAGTCTTTTAGCCTTTGTCCAAATTTGCCATACATTTGCAAAAGCAAGAAGACGAAAAGCTAAAGATTGGTTCATCCTACTTTATAACATCTTTGCTCTTCTCTATCTCTTAAACTGGTCATTGGTTGATTTCGGAGCCGACCTCCCGAGTATTTTAGGTATTTTCTCGCATACAATAAATACGAATGCTATGTGGTGGCAAATTCTCTTTGTGAATACGAATGCCTTCTTTAGTCCAATCTTTGTTTTCCCTCCCTATATGCTAAATCCCCGTTATTATTTTGCCTTGCCGGTAGAAGAGTATTATCTCTATCATAAGGAGAAAAAGCCTTTGTTCGAGTTTGAGGATTTGACCGAGCCTATAATAAAGCGCTCATACACAAAAAAAGGGCTAAGAACAAAAGAATCCTTCCTCCCAGGGGATCGAAAGCCCTTTTTTGAAGAGCGAAAGGCTCAAGAAGAATATGCAAAAGAGTTAGAGTTAATTCGAAAAGAACTTCAAAAGACACCGGTAGATGAGGATACAAAGTACGCCGAGTTTGTTGGTTCGAGTGACTTCCCTTTCCAGCTAAGAAAATTTGTAAATGGCTTGGACAAAACCTTGCGAAGTTTATCCGTTGGTATCATCCTTGTCTTGATTATTCTTACACCCCTTTCCTTTGCAGGTGTTGCGTCACTCAATGTGCTACCAAAGTATTCTCAACAACCCTTTACTTCGAAACCAGGGATGGTTCTCGCGACTACTGGAAGTGTATTTTCAACGTTTGATGCCACTGGCAATATTTCCAGCAACTGGTCAGAAAAACTCGATGAAGAGATTTCCTTAGCGAAAGAATTATCTGCAACTCATTTGCGTTATGACATTTCATCAACTGCTCTTATTAATCATTACTCTAAAAATGCAATTATCCAAGGTGTTCAAAGGATCAAATCTGCCGGCTTAAGAGTCATCATTAATATCGACGCCCAATTTTCTTCCACAAAACAGGCATTATTTGGCCTTTTTGCTAATACTTCAAGAGAAATTGCAAGCACACTAAAACCAGATTATTTGATTATTTTTAATGAAATTAATGGAAAATTGCTGTCATTAACAGCTGAAAAAATAGAAAAAGAGGAATTATTTAATGTACTAAAGAATACTTCTGAGATTATAAAAGCTGAAAGCCCAACAACTAAAGTCATGACCACAGTACTGGCCTTAAAAAGAGGGACAGAGTTGTTCCAAGAGCTTTTAACAAATAATTCAATTTCCATTGATATTGTTGGTGTTGTATTCTATCCTGTTTTATTCAATTGGCGTGATAATTTGCTATTTAATTACGGTATACTTTACAATTCGGCTAACACAACAAAAGCATTTTGGGTCAGCGAAATTGGCGTTAGTTCCTTCAATTTTGGGGAAAGCGGACAAGCAAAGTATTTGGCGAACATTTTAAGTTTAAGCTCAAGGAGTAGTGTCCTCAATGTTTCTGGCATCTGTATTTCGAGCCTTATTGATAATGCTGGCATTTCCATTGAGAATGGCGTCATTAAACATCTTGGGTTAGTCTATTATTCTGGAAAAAAGAAACATGCTTTTGAAAGCGTTTCATTTGCCTTTAAAAAGATTCGTGGATTAATTTAGCACAGAAAAGATAAATTCTTAAGAAATTCTTTTAATGTAAGTATCATTTCTTTATTTACAGAGAAGATTTCTTCTCTAAAAAAAGAAAGAACAAAATGAAAAAAATTGTCATTTCCTTTGGAGGGGCACAACGAAGTGAGCTTCAGAGAAAGAAGATATAAAACATCAACTGAAAAAGATATTAAAATTAGATTATTAGATTGGACTGACTTGAATGGTATTACCAAATTCCATGGCGAGTTATATGATATAAATTATTTCGATTCGCCACCAAATACTACGTTAGAAGTACGCTATGTCCTTCGGAATTTGGAAGCCAGGGAATTAGCTGGTGGGTTAAGCTTAGTTGCAGAACACCAGAAAGAAATCATCGCAGAAGCAACGCTTGAAACAAGTATTTTTGGCATACCCGTTCAAAAGCATATCGGAAAAATTTGGATTGTGGTATTACCAGAATGGCGTCGATTAGGGATCGGGACGGAATTATTAACCGCCTTGGAGCATTATGCAATAAGAAATGGTATTCTTACTCTTTGGACGCATTTTGAACGTGATTGTGAAATTGAAGAGAAATTTTATTGCGAAAAGCACAAGTACGTCAAAACAGGCTTAATTAAGAAGGCACTCATCCGTCAGAACAAGCCAAAAGATCACTTAATCGTTCAAAAGGAACTACCTCGTGGAGGAATTTAGGTTCCTTTTATTATAATTTTTTATTAGATTAATCATATATTTGTATTTCAATTCTCTTTTGTTTATTGATATATTATTCAAAGTTTAACAGCAAGACATAAAAATGATTCATGATGCAATAAAGAATCATCTCCATTTTAGGTGTAAGAGTTATGAGTGACCAAATAAAAGTGAAACCAAGAATTGCAGTTATAACATTGATTCAAGAAGGTGCAGTTAAAATTGGGGGCGAGCATGCAATGCTCTTTCCTTATGTCGAACAAGTGATTAAAGCAGCGAATAGTCTCAAAGAATATATAGAAATCATCCCTTATGTTATTTCTCCCAGACCAAAGAAACTGGAAAAACTCTCCCGAGTGGAAGAATTGAAAGAGCGAATGGCTGAAACAAACAACGGGAAAATGATCCTGGTTTCAAATGGTGCTTCTGGTCCTTATGCTCATCCTTGGAATTGGGAAAAATATGGTTTTGAAACAAATAAAGCTATGATCCGGTTAGCAAAAGAACGACAATTTGATGGCATTGTGGTCATGGCACATGGGTTTGCTTCCATTCCAGCAGTATTAAACATACAAACAGCCAGAGAAAATGGCTTATATGGTTCCACGAAAATTATCAATTATTTTATCACTCATTCCACTTTTGCTGAACACAAGGACAACCGGCCGCAACGTCGGATCTTAGAACGAGAAATTCATAACCATGCAAAGATGATTGTTATAAGTCCCTACATGGCAAAGCACCTGGCGTTAATTAAAATGGTCAAAAAAGCCGAAGAAACAATTCCCTTGTATAATGCTCTGCCGGAGAAAGGATGGTTCTCAACACGTGTCCCACTCGATGTAACAAAAGAGATGATTGCTGAAAGGAATGATTCGCTTGGAAAAGGGCCCTTTTATGGTGCTCCATTCCCTCTTGAAGCTATTTTAGAAGGGAAAAAAGAGTTGGTGATCTATTTTGGGCGCGCTCAAAAATACGTGAAGGGGACAGATGCTGTTATTGCTGTAGCAAGACATGACAAAAAGCGGCACTATATGATTATTTGCAGTGGCTCCAAAAGTGAATTGCAATGGCATTTATCAATGATGACGGGTTTGGAAAATGTCACTTTAGCATGGGAACATAATTCAAAACTCGTTCTTGGAGTAGTTCAATTGGCAGAAACAAATCCTAAAGTTAGAAGCTATGCTTTGTTTTTATCACGAAGAGAACCAATGGGCCTTGTCAGTCGAGAAGTTGTTCTTATGCAAGATCGTGGGACTGTTCTCCCCATTGTTTCAAATCTTTGCGGTTTCGATGATAAATGGCAAAGAGAATTTAGTTTTGTAGTTACCAATCCCTCCTATGGAGAAGAAAAGGGCAGTCATTTTCAAGAAAAGAACTCTCAAATGAGCCCACAGGAAGAACTGTTCATTAATGACCAATGCATTAAAGAAACTTTAGAGGCCTTAGATTCCTTAAGTAAATTACCAGTAGAAGAGTTGCAAGAGCGCGTGTCGAAATACAAAGCAGCAATTAAACAAGTCTACAATCAAAATCGTTATTGGAGTTTTTATTTGCAAATAATAGAAAAACTCATACCTGAAATAGTGCCAATTGTAGATAGCATTATAGAAAAAAATGGTTTAGAGCGCCTGCCAAATATTTAACAAAAAATCCTCCTACAGCTTAAATCTTTTACTATTTTGCTACAAGGCATAAATTTATTTTCCAAATAGGCTTTTTAGAGAATAATATTACAATAACATAATTCTTAATAGTTTAGTAAAAAATTAGATGGGGCAACAATCTTGACTGGACCTGTAAAAGATGAGAATTCATCATCAAGTCATAAGAAATCAGAAAAAGGGTCTAATCGAGATACAATTAGTAATGAAGAACAATTAGCTTTTGAAAAAGAGCAATTATCAAAACGTCTCATCGAAATAGAGCGACGCGCTTTAGGTCTTTTTGAACTAACAAATGATGCCATTTTCTTCCTTGATCTAGAGGGTAATCTATTGGATGTTAATCAACGTGCAGCAGAAATACTGGGTTATAATCGTCATGACATTATTGGAACTTCTATTTTCAATTATATTGCAGATGAGGATCAAAAAGATGCAAAAAACCGGTTAAAGGCATTGGTTTCAGGTGAAATTTTACCAATCTATCGTCGCTGGTTTAAAAGAAAAGATGGCTCAAAATTTCCTGCTGAAATAAACGTTGCTTTAGTTCAGGATGAAGAAGGGAAACCTACCTATATTCAAAGTGCAGTTAGAGATATTAGTGAACGACATGCTGTTGAGGAGACTTTAAAAAGAGAGCGTGAAGCATTCAATTTACTAGCCAAGGCATCCATTCTTTCAACTGACCTGGTTGATCTCTGTAAGCGAATTGCCTTTAGTATCTGTCGAGCCTTAGATTTTGATGCAGCAGCTATAAGAGTTTTTGAGAAATCAACTTCTCTTTTGAAACTAATCGCAACTCATGGCATTAGAGAAAAAACCGCTTACCTTAAACCAACTAAACTCTCGGACCCAAATTATATTTATACCTTAAGTGCACGACTAAAACGTGAAATTATAATGTCACGATTTGAAGAGCAATCACTAATCGCTCAATATAAAGAGAAATTACGTTCTGTTGGGATACACGAACTCATTACTTGGCCGATTTTAGATAATAAAAATGATCTTCTAGGAGTAATTCAATTAGCCTCCTATCACCCCAAAGTTGTCTCTGAGCATGATTTCCAATTCTTTGAAACCTTAGCAAGAATGTTTACTCTTGCCTTTGAACGGAAGCTGGGTGAAGAAGCTCTTAAAGAAAGCGAGGAACGGTATCGTTCTTTTGCTCAGAATTTCCAAGGTATTGCTTTTCGGGTAAAAAAAGATTGGACGCCTGTCTTTTTCCATGGTGCTGTTGAGACTCTTACGGGCTATAGAGAAGCTGATTTCTTAAAAAGAGAACCTGAATGGAATGAAATCATTTACCCCGCAGATCGAGATATAGTTTTGAAGGAACGAAAGGCTTTACAAACAACACCAAATAAGTCTAGCACTCTGGAATACCGAATTATCCGGAAAAATGGGCAAATTAAATGGGTTCAAGAAATCTCTCAGAATATCTGTGATGAGTCAAATAAAATACTTCATATTCAAGGAGCAATCTATGATATCACCGAGCGAAAGAGAAATGAATCAATCCTTGAAATTCAAAAGGATCTTGGAATAAAATTAAGTACGATTACAAATCTTCAAACAGCATTGGAGTGTGTTTTGGAGACAGCAATGGATATTGATGTTTTTGATTGCGGGTGTGTATATCTTGTCGATAAAGAAACTGGTTTTATCTATCCAACAGCGAAAAAAGCGTTAAGTGATGAGTTTATAGATGAGATTACTTATTATTCCTCGAACTCTCCATTCACTCATGCTGTCCTAACAGGAAAAGCGTTTTACCAGGAATATGATGACTTACAGGTCAATTTTGAAGAAGAATCTTTCAAAGAAGAAAAAATACGCTCTTTAACCATTCAACCAATTTATTCGGATGAAGACCATATCATTTCTATCCTTGTGCTTTGTTCACATAAAATAGATCATATCCCTCTTTCAACAAGGCATGCTATCGAATTACTAGTTGCCCAGATAGAAGGAGCCATACAACGGATAGATGTTGAGGAAGCTTTACGAGAAAGCAATGAAAAATATCGTACATTCGTTCAAAACTTCCAAGGAATTGCTTATCGAATGGATATTGATTATAAACCCATTTTCATTGATGGTGCTTGTGAAGCAATTCTCGGGCTGTCTGTAGAAGAGATGCTTTCAGGGAAATATAAACGGGAAGATTATATCCATCCATATGACATTGATAAATTAAATAAGAAAATGCAAAAATCCCTTCAAAATCCACAGAAAAACTGGCAAATGGAATACCGGATAATTACTAAAGATGGTAAAATTAAATGGATTTTAGATAGTTGGCAAGTTTTAGTTGATAATGAGAATAATCCTATTGGTTATCAAGGGTCTATCCAGGACATCTCTGAAAAGAAGATCGCACAAGATGAACTCCAAAAATTATATGAGGACCTCGAACGGCGAGTAAATGAACGGACTGACCAAATTTCTGAAATCAACAAAGAATTGGTCGCTTTTTCATATTCAGTTTCTCATGATTTGCGAACCCCCTTAAGGCACATAGGTGGCTTTGCTCAATTATTGCAAAAACGTGTTGCATCAATGGAAAACAAAGATGAACGCATTGAAGGTTATTGTCAAAAAATTCTAAATTCCGTTGAAGAAATGAATGCCCTTATTGATGGTCTTCTAACTTACTCGCGGATGAGTCGGGTAGAAATGGTGCGAATAAAGGTGAATCTCACTGAACTCGTTCATGACGTTTTAAATGACTTCCAAATTGAACTGAAAAATCGTAAAGTAGATATTAGAGTTGACATCCTTCCTGAAGTCGTTGGTGACCCCTCCTTACTTCGGCTTGTGCTTGTTAATCTGATAGCCAATGCTTTGAAATTCACCAAAACAAAGGAGTTAGCTGTTATTGAGATTGGGCAAAAACCGTTCCAGGATCCTGAAAAAGTGACGATTTATATTCGGGATAATGGTGTTGGCTTCGATATGAAGTACTATGAACGTTTATTTGGCGTGTTCCAACGATTGCATAAACAAGAGGAATTTGAAGGAACGGGAATTGGATTGGCAACTGTTCAACGAGTCATTCGTCGAATGGGAGGAAATATTTGGGCAGAAGGGGAAGTGGGCCAAGGAGCAACTTTTTATTTCACCCTTCCTAAAGCAGACAAAAATCTTAAAAAAAATGACTAGCTGATTTCTGTTCGCCATTGTTTCAAGTTGTCTACAAAAATTTTTCTGTCGTCTTTTTGTTCTAAATTGTCTAATAATTCGAGCAAGCTATCTTGAACTAGATAAATGTTTCTTGAAGAAGTGGGATAGCTAAGAGTAAAGTCAAGTAACGGAAAATATTTCTCCATTAATTCATCATTTGCTTCGATTAGCTTGGAAAACAACCCATTTGGAATTGGGAGCTCTTTTACCCACGCATTTGCTTCAGTGATGCTTACTCTCTCATCATGAACAAGATAAAATGATGTGAGGGCAATATTTTCTAAAGCCCTTTTACAATGTGTATAAACACTTTGATGGTTCAAATATTTCCGAGCTTCAATAGCCTTCTGATATTCAGCAATTGCTGTAGAAATCAGATTAATCATTAATTGAGGGTCATCAATCATTTTTTTACCAAGCCTTTTTCTTTGCTTAAATTAATCTATGCATTCCCTGTAAAATCATTTTTCTATCCAACTAATAATATAGCGCTTTAAATGGGATTTCTCGTTCTCTTTTTCCGCTATTTTCTGCCAAGAGCCTTTAATATTCTGTTCTTGCACACATAAATCGAAATGACATAAAGCAATTCCAATGTCAAGAAGTTTTAATTTTGGAAACTTTGTTGGAGTAATCTTTTCTGTTGTTTCAATATAAAAGTGGAACATTTTCTCATCCTTTATAATACGCCATAGCTGTGAATTGCGACTCGAGGGCGCCCAGCGAACCATTTCAAGAGTTTCAGAAAACTTTCCCGCGGCTTCTCGTGAAAGAGTATGGAAGAAATCTTTCTGAAAGAAAAAGTGTTTCCAACTTTTCCTGCGTTTAGATCTAATTGCAAGAGAAATTATTGAGTCTCTTATTCCTGTTGTATTTGTTGGATAACCAACGGGAGAAATAGCTGGAATTATTTCGTCATTTTTTAATTCAATGACTTTTGCAAGGTAATCATTACGAAAAGTTTGTCCAAGCCAACAAGTGCCCAAATCAAGTTCTGTGGCTTTTAAAATTACTTGCTCAAAAGTATACCCATAATCAATAACTGTTTCTGGAGTTGCTTGGGGGATGACGCCAACGAGAAACATCTTGGCCCCACGTACCATTCGATAAGTAAGTTTATTGCTATCCGGAATTTCATCAGGGAGTTTTACAAGTTTATACTTAATTTCATTGTTGAAAAGTCCCTTCAGGGGTTTTTTGATTGCGTGTTCTAAAATCCTCAAAGTTTGTTTCTTAATCGGAACGTTTTGATATTTCCTGCATGATGAGCGTTTTCGAATTATATTAAAAACTGATT
>Ga0190349_1000378_pt1 | contig 13755 bp, 5 predicted proteins | sample 48721378_MG_FD_179798 | JGI IMG/M metagenome (GOLD analysis project Ga0190349, IMG submission 179798) | Hydrothermal vent microbial mat bacterial communities from Southern Trench, Guaymas Basin, Mexico - 4872-13-7-8_MG | ecosystem: Environmental > Aquatic > Marine > Hydrothermal vents > Microbial...
TCTAAAAAGAAAGGTAAGTTTTTCAAAACAGTAATAACTTTAAAAGAAAAAGCCGTAAAGAGTAAAGCGTTAAAAGTAAATCGTAAAGTGTTAAAAATAACACCTCACGCCTTACACTCTCACGCTTTACGCATATGAATCAGACAGACCAGTTTAATGTCAAATGTGGAGACCAGACCCTTGATTTTGTCACACATATTTTATTTAGAGCTAGGGCTGTCAAGGAGTGCTCGCTCGCCTGCATGCCGCAGCGGCCCTCCTTGACAGATAAATAGTCCCTTAAAGAAAAAACTTTTTCCCTTCAACCAACTCTATTTTTTAAAAAGCAGATTGCGGAGTGCCATCAAGACTGGCGAAAGCCACCCTGAAAGGGCCTGGTCTTGATGGCTTAACGGAGCAATCTGCTAAGCTATAAATAGGTTGGTGAAGTTAAAGTGTGCTTTTTTCTTATTCAACTTATTGAACGCCAAAAATCCTTAATTCATCACTGTTTTTAAGATTAACGCCTAAATTTTGGGAAATGTCCAATATAATGTTATACTTCTGTAGCCGTTGTTATTGAGATTATAGAGCATATAGAATCTCAATTATCCAACTAAAAAGGCTCTAAAGGAGACTAAGCCCATTGTGAGTGGTATCTTGCTAGTGATAATATTTCATGATAACTTATGTTTGGTCTTTCAAGATTTATAAGGGGGTCAAAATGGGCACAGCAGTAAAGAAGCCTATAAAGTTCACATATGAAGATTATCTCCATTTTCCTAAGGACAAGAGGTATGAGATTATTGATGGGGAGGTCTCTATGGTCCCAGCGCCAGTGCCATATCATCAAAGGGTTTTAGGAAATTTATATTTAAGATTGAGCGAATTTGTTGAGAAAGAAGGCATAGGAGAAGTTTATCTTGCCCCTCTAGATATAGTCCTTTCTGAAATAGATGTAGTTCAGCCAGATATTATGTTTATTTCTAAGGAAAGGCTAAATATTATAACAGAGAAGAATATTCACGGTGCACCTGACCTTGTTGTTGAAATTATCTCCCCTTCTTCTGAATATAGAGATAGAGTTATAAAGAGAAAACTCTATAGTAAATATGAAGTAAAGGAATACTGGTTAGCAAACCTTGAAAAAAAAGAAATTGAAGTTATGAGCCTAAAAGAAAGCGGTCTTGAGATTGTAGGAATTTATAAAAAAACAGATATTTTGGAATCTTTAATCTTTAAAGGGATAAAAATAAAATTGGATGATATCTTTTAGAAAGATGGTTGGCATGCAATGGAGTAAGCTAAAAATGAGGGTGAAAATATAAAAATGTCCAGAATTTTTAGAAGCTTTCCGAAAAGAGAAATAAAGTAAGCTCCTCAAAACAGTAATAAGTTTAAAAGAAAACCCACCTGCCTGCCGTCAGGCAGGCAAATATAGCAAGAAACATTCGGTATGCTATATTATTTTTAACCCTCTTTTTCATAACAGGAATGATTATTCTGGTAACTATTGAGGCCAAGAAATAAAAATATCTTTACTAAATTATTACTCAAAAAGCATCTAGAAAAGAGGAGTAAGACACAAGTATCAACTTAAATCGGACAAAAATTTACATTATTCTTTTTACAATTGGTATAATTTTTGCTACATCTAATACAGTAAATGATAGAAGATTTTACTAAAAATATGGAAATATTTGGTGTTTAAGATGTCAGTCGATTTTATAAAGTGGAAAAAATTTTCCAAAAAAATGAAAAAATTTTCCATCAATTGGAGAAAAATAATATATACAAAGGACAAAGGGTTTAGATTTATTAGGTTTAAAGGAAGCCAAGAATGGGAAAAAATTTTCCAATTATTAAATTAGGAGGTCAAAGATGAAAAAGGCATTATTTTTGGCAGTGGTTTTTTTAGGGTTTGTAGTATTTTTTAGCCTTAGCGCCCTGGCTATTACCATTGGCTTTGAGCCTGTTTCTCAAGAGGTGGTAGTAGGAAATCCTGCTAGTGTTAACTTGGTGATCTCAGGTCTAGGAGATGGAACCTATCCCTCTTTAGGTGGTTTTGATTTATTTATAGAGTATGACCCAGCAATTTTAGCCCTTTCTGATATCTCCTTTGGTGACTCAACCTTAGGTGATCAACTGGATGTCTCAGGTGATGGAAGTTACTATGATCATTCATCTCATTCCTCTAATGTTGAATATCTTTTTGGATTATCTTATAATCTACCTTGGGATTTAAATGATTTACAAAAACCTAGCTTTGTCCTAGCCACCTTGACCTTTGATACTTTAAGTGTTGGTACAAGTTCTTTAGAAATAGTTAACCCAGATCCTCCAATTTATGTGAGCAGACTATCTGATGAATTGGGAAATGCTTTAGGCTTTGAACGAGAAAGTGGCAGTGTTTCCCCTGTCCCTGAACCTGCAACTTTTATCCTTATTGGCTTTGGCTTAGGTGGCATTGGGATTTTGAGGAGGAAGAAGGTTTTTTGATGGAGATGGAGTATCACTGTAATACAAACCTGCTTTGCTTTCTACAAAGAGTAGGGTCCATAGGGAAATAGAAATTAAGGAAAAATAAGTAAAGTGTAGTTTTATGTTCCGCTTTTTATCTTTAAATTTAGACCTAGAAAGACGAATAAAAATGAAGGTAACAAAAATTATTTTTCTGTTGGTTTCATTTTTTGCTCTAACGAGAGTTTACAATAGTGAGATATGTGCGCAAGATTATTCCATCTATTCAGGAGAATGGACTGCGGTTGTTGATACCACTTCCGCTAGTAATCCAGGTGATATTGGAAGAAATATTTTAAAAGTCATTCTGGAGGTTAGTCCCGATGGGTATGTATCAGGATATTATTTACCTCCTACCCCCTGTGGGAGTTCGATAAGCGGCTTTTTCAGTGGGAATGTTGTAACTACGACGGGAAATAATGATTACTGGCACCGGACATCTGATGGCAAAGTAGTTGAATCATGTTGTACAGGCACGATTAATATAACTCTTACCTTTTTAAGTAGTAATTATGCTTCAGGAACGTTTCAAGCTTATAGCTGTCTAACTACAGAACCTGATGGTTATAGAGCAGGTACTATTACTCTTTGGCGCTGCTGCGATTCAGCCAATGCCGAATGGCACGAGATTGAGTTTCCTAACGTACATTGGTGGGAACCGCCGCGAGTGCTGAATATCATAGAAGCTGATTCAGGCGAACGAATCGAGCTTAGGTGGTCTGATTGGGGCACTAGAGGGTATTATAGACTAGACTATTACAGCCCTTGGGGTAAGATTGGGCGTGTAGGTCAATGTCACTTTATTCATGGATGTAATATCGGCAAGTTTTTCGCGCCTGATAATAACCAGAATGGTAAACCTGACTGTTTTCTTTTAATCGTATGGGACAGTTGGGATTATGGTGATGATGATGATAAAGATGGCTATCTCGACCGTTATAGGCACGTTTATGATGTATGTCGTGATAAGTATTCTAGAAGTCACTTCAAATACGAATATGTATGTGGCCCCCCAGTGAGTAGTTATCCTAATTTCTGTAAATCATTTTGTGGTGATCCACCAGCGTTGTCTCCTAATCCAGTTTACTGGCAGATAGTTGATCCAGCTTTAGGCCCTGAATCTGAGGCACTTTTTGATGAACTTCTGCTCGAGCTTGAAAAATTTGATCCAACCGAAATTGTGATGGGCAGATGTCTTGTCCATCATTTATGCGATATGGACCTCGATGGAGACTGCGACTTAATGGATTATCATATTGTTGAAAATGCTATAGGTATGTGTCTAAATGAAGACAGTTATAATCTACTTGCTGACATTGACGGGGACGGATGCGTCACAGAATCTGATCTGAAGCTTTTGTTTCCAACCATCCCGGGTGACCTAGATGGTGATGGCGATATAGATCGAAATGACCTAAACATCCTCCTCACCTACCGCAATCAGCCAGCAAGTGAATGTCCAGAGTGTGATATTGATGGTGATGGAATAATTACTGTGCTTGATGCAAGAAAGCTTGTTTTACTTTGTACAAGACCAAGGTGTGCGACGGAGTGATTTTTGTTTTGACAAAGAATTGGCCCAAAAATAGAATAGTTAATGAATAAGGTTACAACAGGTAGTGATACTTTGGCTTAGGTAGTATTGGGATTTTGAGGAGAAAGAGGAGGGGTTAGAAGTCATATAAAAATTTTAAAAATTGAGGAGTGTTTATGAAACAAGTTAATTTATTTTGTGAGTAGGAGAGTTCGTGAACAAAAATTTGGAAAATCTGCGTTGATAAAAAATAAGAAGGGATTTTTAGAGAGGTAAAAGATGAATAAAATATCTTTAAGATCAGTTGGTATATTTTTAAGGAAAAAATTTTAGAACACCTTTCTTTAGTTCTATTAAGCAGGATTACAGATTTGATAATCTTTTTCGGATAGGCAAAAGTGAAGAATGGAAAAATTTGAAAAGGCTTCGTTAATAGAAAAATAGAGGGAGGGCAATTAATTCCGTTTAAGGAGGTTAAAAGATGAGCAAGGTTGCCAAGAGGGAAGATGGTAAAGTTCCGCTAAGCTAATCGGGGTTTTTGTTTTGAGGCTAGGCATGATCCAATATAAGTCTAATTTTGGGAGGAATGAATTATGTCAGGAATAACAAAAAAGTCGGTTGGTAGCATAGTAACAAAACTGGCCATCTTTTTGGGACTGCTAAGTTTGCTGTCTTTGTCTATATCTCCTTCATTACTGGCTTCTTCGTATACTCTTACAGTCTCACCAGAAGAATTCGAAATAGATTCAGGGGCAAGTATTGAACTAAGTGCTACGCTTACTTTGGATGGAAAGCCAGTAGAAGGCAAAACGATCTGGTTTCTTGAAGAAGCTGGAGATTTTAGCGATCCGATGCCGGAAACAAACTCTGAAGGTAAAGCTGAAACCATATATACTGCTCCAGAATGGACAGGAGATTCCCCTCTTGCTGTAGATATAAATGTAAAAGTCTTTCCTGACGGACGACCCTATAAAATTATAGATGGAACAATCAGGCCAGGGGGCACGGGTAAGAAGAAGACCAACTTACACCTCTCTTCTTCAAAGTATTCAGTTGAGTTGGGCAAAAGTGTAACTTTGACGGCCGAGCTTACCTCTAGTGGGAATCCGTTAGCTGGTCAAAGAATAGAATTTGACGCGGTTGAAGGCTGGTTTGATGATGTTGTCAAGTTTACAGGCTCTAATGGAAAGGTAAAAAACACCTACTATGCTCCTAGTGCTAGTGATTCAAATACAGTAAAGATAACCGCTAAATTCCTTGGTACCAGCGACTACGAGCATAGTCGAGACTCGATTCGTTTGTATTTTGAGCTTCCTGTTAGGTCAGTTTTGGTTACTGTTAAAGACGAAGATGGCAAGAGGTTAGAGGGCGTTTACGTTGAGCTTCTTGAAACAGGTGATACCGGCACAACAGATAGTCAAGGTGAGTGCTATCTTGATGCTCCGGAAGACCAAAATTATCACATTAGGGCATCAAAGGATGGTTACGAGACAAAAACACAGGAATTTGAGGCCGGAGTCATTAATGCATATATCACATTAGAGCGAACATCTGAGAAAGGGAAGATAAATGTTTCCGTGACCTATCCAGATGGAAGCCAAATTACACCAGATACAGCTATTTTATATGATAAGAATTGGAGGGAAGTAAAAAGGCTTAACCCTGCCACTAGCACCTACACCTTTCCAGATCTTGCTCCTGGTACTTATCACACGGAAGCCTATAAAGACAATATGTTTATCGGTTCAGCGGAAAATATTGATGTAGGGGCTGGGGATACAACCTCTGTTTCGATAACCACCGTTTCAAAAGAAGAACTACATGTAACGGTGTATCGTGAAGATGACACACCAGTAAGTGGGGCTACTGTAGAGGTTTATAGTTGGGATGGGTATAACGAAAAGTGGGATTATGAATATCAAGATGTAACTGATGCTGACGGTAAAGTAAGCTTTGAAAGCTGGCCTACTACTAAGTCTGGTGAAAAGTATAAGTTAGTAGTAAGTTACAATGGAGATACGAAGGATGAAGAGCCTGTTTATGTACCAGGTTCTTATACTATCGAGCTTCCCGAAGAGAAGCAACCCAAAATAGTAAGCGTTAAATTTTTAGATAGTAACAATCAGCCTAAAGACTCCTTTTCCCCAGGAGGGGAGATTAAGATAGAACTGACTGTCGAAAACCCATCCCCAAATCGTGCTTATCAAGTAACCTGCTCACTTAATATAGACGATGATAAGAATTGGAAAAATGGGGTGCTTTATGATAGTCATCAGGTTGGCGAAGATTGGAATACAGGTTTAGCCATCGATGATACAAGAAGTCATACCTGGACTTGGACAATACCTGATGATTTATTTGCTGGAACTTATCATGTAGCAGTAGGGGTGCATGATCAAAGTGATTATGCGGTGTGTTATGACTGCCCAGGGTATAAATGGACGTTTGATGTAGCCACTCAAACCGAAGAAATCGGGAGGAAATATATACCTAACGTTAGGCAATTACAATCGGATATTAAGCAAGGGAATGATTTAATCCAAGTAGGCTATTACATCAAACCCAATGAGATGGACAAGAATTGCGTTGATATTGAATATAGCTTCGTTTTTCAGGATGAAGATGCCGGGATAAAATTTGATGAAATTCAAGATATTGTAGACCTTGATTTTATTACTGATGCTCTCAGAGAGCGGTGGGGGTGTTACTTGTACGATTCCACACATGAAATGGACCCTGAAAGTTGCTTTTATTGTGGAAGAACAGTGGATATAGAAAGCATCACCATGACCGTAAATACCTCTTCTGGGGAGATTGAGAGAATTATCTTTAATGGAACGTGGGGTGGAAACTGTCAATACTGGGATCCCGTAATTCCAAAACATCAACTGGATAGGCAGAGATTTTCTAAGGAATTTACAAAAGATGAAATTGAAAGTACATTCCAAAAGGATGAAAATGGCCACATTATTTTATACGTGGTTACTTGGAATCACCTTTTTTCAAATAAAAAAGCCAGGGGCGGGCCAGAAAGTCCTTGGGTCGATCATATATTCTATGGAACTCGATGGAATGAAGTGGTTGTCAATGAAAGCAAGAGGAATCTAGAAATCCAATATCGCCAGTGTGCTCCAGTTCCACAGGAAATAAAGGACATAGCAGGCACGTCGGAATTATTGCAACAAGTGGCTGAAATGACAGCGGCATCCATAGTACAAGTAATTGAGCAAAGTGTTTATGCCATGAAAGATGTTATCAGGGTTGGTGTAGTGGCGGCACTTCAAACAATACGGCGGGAACTCCAAAAATTTATTGTTAACACTGCAATCCAACGTGGTTATCTTCCTAAATTTGTAGGAAAAATTGTAGCATCTGGAGGTGTGGTGTCGGCAGTGTCAGCAGAACTTATAGCTCTTAGTGGAACAGCTGGTGGGGGCGGATGCACACATATAATAACAGAGATCATTGTCTGGGACGTCAACTCCGATGCTCCTGCCCAAGGTGTTCATGTCGAAGCATTTTCTTCTATGTATTGTTGTAGCTTTACTGGGGTTACAGATAGCAACGGAAGAGTTTTATTTGAAAAAGAAGGTTTTTTAGGTACCGAAGTTGGCTATGGTAATGATACAATAATTGTTAAATACAAAGATATAAATGGTAACGACAGAGAAGTCAAAGTTGAAACAGACGGAAGCTGTAAAAATTTTATCTTTATCCCTATTTATCCAGACAGCACTCCCATAATTGATGCTAAAATTGTGTCAGATCCCACGATAGATTCTGGACAGTTCAGCGTTGGAGATAGAGTGAACGCTAGTCTTGAAATAGAAAATACTGGAGATGAAAGACATGAATTTTATATAGGCTATTCGGTTAAAGATCCTGCAGGGAAATGGTGGGATGCTCCGTATAGAAATATTGTTTTGGATCCAGGAAACAAATCTTTGGTGGAACTTTCATGGGAAGTGGACAGTATGGCTCCAGCTGGCAATTATACGGCAAGAGTGGCTGTTTGGAAAGGGCGAGCTGGTGAACTTTTAGTGGACCAGTGTGATTCCAAAGATGAAGTGAATGCTTTTGAAGTTGTGGCCATAGATACTGACCAAGACGGACTTAGCGATGACCAAGAGGCAATTATAGGCACTGCCCCCGACGACCCTGATACGGACGGCGATGGACTTACTGATTTAGATGAAGTTTTCGATACCCGATATCCAAGTGACGTGGACAGAGACGGTATCATTAATGCTCTAGATTCAGATAGTGACAATGACAGTATCCCTGATAAAAATGACCCAAATCCTTATCGGCCTGATAAGATTCAGGAACCGATTGTGAAAAAATGGTATGTAAGTGGCGGTGCTATTTGCCCCGGAAGTGGTACCATAGCAAATCCATTCTGTAAGATTCAGGCTGCGATAGATGCTGCAAACAGTGGTGACCAAATTCTCGTCGCACAAGGGACCTATAATGAAAATCTAGAAATAACAAACTCAAAGAATTTCACTCTTCAGGGAGGATGGAATTTAGACTTTTCTGCGAGAAATGATGATCCATCGCTGACCATAATTAATGGAGGAAAATCCGGTAACGTTTTGTACATAAAAGCAGATTCAGGAATAACTATCAACCTGCTTATTGAGGGTTTCACCATACAGAATGGTGGTGAGAGTATCAACGGGGGCGGAATTTACGCTTATTCAGTGTATTCAGGCAACATAATCCTTAACTTACGGAGTAACATTATTAAAAGTAATACAGCATTTAGCGGAGCTGGGATTTATGCCCATTCCAGTAAGTCAGCCAATGTCACTCTTAACCTTACCAATAATCTTATTACAGAAAATACAGCCACTGTTGAGGGAGGTGGAATTGATGCCGGATCCATACACTCGGGCCATGCTTTCCTTACCTTGACTAACAATATCATCTCGAAAAATACGGCTGATAGTGGGGCTGGAATTTTTATTTCTTCTCGTGACTCAGGCAGCACTACCAATTTAATTCTTAACGGGAATATCGTAAAGGAAAACACAGCTTCTGATGACGGAGGCGGTATTTTTGCCAAGGCTTCTGTCTCTGCTAGGACCATTCTTAATCTGGATGATAATAGCATTACGGAAAACACAGCTTCTGATGACGGAGGCGGTATTTTTGCCAAGGCTGACAAAGCTACCCTGCATCTTATGCTAAGCCGGAATACCGTCATTAGGAATACCGCTCTTAGTGAGGGAGGTGGTATCAAGACGTTGGCTTTTCATTCAGGCAATGCCACAGGTATTTTGACTAACAATATTATTGCTGAAAATATTGCAAAAACCGGGGGCGGTATAGATACTGCTACAAGGTACTCAGGAAAGGTTTCCTTAAAGTTAATAAATAACACTATTACACTGAATACAGCTAATGACGTTTATGATGGTGACGGTGGAGGAGTGTGTGTAGTATCTTATGACGTCGGTTCAGAAACAAGTTTGGTTTTTAAGAATGATATTTTATGGGGGAATATCGCAAATCACGCGGGAGATGATTTATATCTGTCTCAAGAAGAAAATAATGGCTCTGCGAAGGCCATAGTAGGACACTGCAATATTGGAGATATTTCCAAAGAATTTGCCGAGTATGTAAGTAAGGGCGGAAATATCAATGTAGATCCATTATTTGTGGATCAAGGAAATTACCATCTAACAGCTCATTCACCCTGTATCGATGCAGGTATAGCTGATGCGGCAGTGGTAATTGATATCGATGGGGATCCTCGTCCCCAAGGCGATGAATATGATATAGGTGCAGATGAATATGGCCCGCTCACTTGCAATTTTAGGGCTGAACCTGTGAGCGGCACTGTTCCCCTCACAGTACACTTCACCGATCAGTCTGCAGGGTATATCACCCATTGGTTGTGGGAATTTGGAGATGGATTAACAAGTACTGAACAAAATCCAAGTCATACTTATACGGAACCTAGTATCTACACTGTAACACTGATTATAGAAGGCCCTTCCGGGAACGATTCCGCTACTGCTGTTATTGAGGTTAAAGAAACTTCTATTGACTCAGATAATGACGGTTTGACCGACAAACAAGAGCAAACCATTGGCACTGATCCTTACAATCCTGATTCAGACGGTGATGGTTATACAGATTTTGAGGAGGTAGGAACTAATCCAGCTAATCCAAGGGATACAGATCGTGATGGAATAATTGATGCTCTAGATACAGATAGCGATAATGATGGCATACCTGACAGTGAAGATCCTGAACCTTATAATCCAACTGTTATTTCTATAGAAGACCTCTTGCCTGATGCAAAACTAATAGTAGGTGTCAAAACCGGGGCAACAATAGACCTTAATGCAATTGTGGCTGATCAAAATAGTTATCCTGACGCCCATTATGAGGGAGATTGGGTTGTCTGGGAGCTTTATGCTAACGAGGTGCCATACTTAGACCCTAGCAGGGATTCAGAACATGTAGGACATGATTGGCCAGAAACTGTCATTTTAAAGTTTGCTATAAATGGCAGTGGTGATTTTTATGTTGGGGCAGAGGGTAATGAGAGTGATGTGTTATCAATGCTTGCAGGATCACAGCACATGGGGGTTGATAATAAAGAAACAGAGGCCATCGAACCGGTAATAACTCTTGATATAAGACAAAATGTAATGGCCTATGCACTGTTTAACTATTACATCTTTACAAATTATTCCATAGTTAAAAAGGGATATGCCCATGGTGGGGCTAATACTACAGAAAAGTTTTATAAGGCCTCATGGAGTTTGTTTAGTAGATATGATAAACCCATTTATGTCATTCGAGCAAATCTTTGGTCTGGTGATGGGCATTATAATAGAATTTGCCATAAGATAGCTAGTGATTATTGGTGTCCACAATCAAACTATGATGTTATAGGGTCAGGGAAAAGATCTTTTGAGATTTCTTATGTAGGGGAGACACATTCATTTGTATCTGCATATGCATATAATGATAATGGTAATAGCAGCTATGTTAAGGCTGATGGAATAACATTAGCGTCTCGAAGCTCATTTGCCTCTGAATTTAAAACGTATGTAGATCTATTTCCCTCTAATCTTGAACTAGGCTATAAAATTATATGGTCCAGTGCCCATCCTTATATTGGTATAGCTGTTGTCGCTGACTCAGTATCTATATTAGATGTGCATGAGTGGAATGCACAAAATGTGCAGGATCCTACAAACAGTCTTGATCACAACCCAATCCCACTGGTTTTAAGGATTAAACCAGGTTGGAATAAAACTGGACAACCTCAAACTGGTGCAGTAAAAGGCTATGTTACCGATTCTGCTACTGAAGACCCAATTAAGGGCGCAGAGGTATGTGTAAATGGCTATTGTAACAAAACAGATGAGGATGGATATTATCTGATAGAGGGTATCCCTATTGGCCAATATCAAATCTGTGCTAATGCTGAAGATTATGAGGAAGATTGTAAGAGTATAGAAATCACAGCTAGCGCTACCTTGCAAAAAGATTTCCAATTGGTCGTTGCAGAACTTCCAGACCTTACTTTCTCCTATGAAGGCATATATTCTCCGGATGGAATATATATAAGTCCAGAAAAAGTAGTGCCCGGGGACTCTGTTTATATTAATGTAATGGTCCATAACGTTGGGGGAGGGGTGGCTAAAGAGGATTTTTATGTAAACTTTTACCTTGGCGACCCAGATAAGGACAAAGACGGTGTTATCGACTCTGACGCAAAACAGATCGGACAAAAAATAGTGCAAGGACCATTTCCGGCAGGAGTGGGCACTAGTGTGTGGATTGATTGGACACCTTCGGGAGTCCCTCTCTATGATATTTACGTTGTAATTGACCCAGAGATTGATACAACTGATTCAAAGATAGGGTCAGTTCTTGAAAGCGACGAAGATAACAACAAAGCGCATACAGTTATTGAAGGAATTTTTCAAAAGATCCCTGGCGATCTTGATAATGATAATGATATTGACCAAAACGACCTAAACATCCTCCTTACCTACCGCAATCAGCCAGCAAGTGCATGTCCTGAGTGTGATATTGATGGAGATGGAATAATCACAGTGCTTGATGCAAGAAAGCTTGTGCTTATGTGCACAAGACCTAGGTGTGCAACGGAGTGAGTATGAGAAGCTAGGTTGCTGAAAAAGGCAGCCTAGCGTTTTTGCATTTAGAAGCCCCCCAGGAGGTATAATGAAATGAGGGGAAGGCCATTTTTTTAGTCTTTTTGATAGTATTTTTTACAATTAATGTGGTATTTGGAGAGACCTTTTACGTAATAAATCCAGATGAGTTTCAAAATGCACTTTCAATTGCTGCTTATAATGGGGAGGATGATGTGGTAAATGTAGCGGCAGGGAGATATAATATTACCTCTACCCTTACTTATTTTACTAATGATGGAGACAGTGGTCATAAACTCATCATCCAGGGTGCTGGTGCGGATAAGACAGTCCTTGATGGTGGAGGAAGCGTTCAGATTTTGAATATAAATACTGACCCAGATTGTAATCATGATGATGATGGTGGTGATGTAAGAATAGAAGGTCTGGCTTTTAAGAATGGATATGGTGGTCTTGCTGTACGGGGGAATTCTATAAATATAACAATAAAAGAGTGTATATTCTCAGAAAATTCAGGTTATCATGGTGGTGTACATGCATATTCATACACAGGCACAGTAACTATTACAAATAATACATTTTCAAAAAATTCATCTACTTATAGTGGTGGTGGTGTAGATGTAACCTCGCGTCATAGCACAATAACTATTAGAAATAATGCATTCTTAAAAAATTCAGCTGGTTTGTTTGATGGTGGTGGAGTACAAGCATGGTCTGAATCAGGGACAATAATTATTGCCAATAACACATTCTCAGGAAATTCAGCTAGACGGGGCTATGGCGCTGACGGTGGTGGTGTGTATGCATCCTCCTACTATGGCCCAGTAACTATTTCAAATAACACATTCTCAAAAAATTCAGCTGGTTGGTATGGTGGCGGTGGTGTATTTGCTCGGTTATACACCGACTCACCAACCCTAGATGAATTAAGGATTTTTGGCGTTCAATAAGTAGAATAAGAAAATACCTCAAGGTTAACTTTCACCAACCTATTTATAGCTTAGCAGATTGCTCCGTTAAGCCATCAAGACCAAGCCCTTTCACAGGGGTTTCAAAATCATCAAAATCACGGGTTTGGTCTCCACATTTGACATTAAATTGGTTTGTTGCGTAAGGCGTGAGGTGTTATTTTTAACACTTTACTCTTTACGCTTTACACTTTACGATTTAGTTTTAACGCTTTACTCTCTACGGCTTTTTCTTTTAAAGTTATTACTATTTTGAAAAGCCCACCTTACCTTTCCTTTTGGAAAGCTTCTGAAAATTCTGGGGAAAGTCAGGGCCATGTCAAAGTCAGGCCATAAGTAATTTAACAAAAATAAAAAATCCAAATTTCAAAATCCAAATACCAAATGAAATCCAAATGTCTTAATGCCAAAACATTAAATCAGTGAGTAGTGAAATAGTGAGGGAATGAAATAGTCAAATAAGTTTTTTGTCTCACTCACTCTTTACTCCCTCACTATTTACTAATTTTGTCATTGGGATTTTGGGCTTGATTTGACATTTGAGCTTTGTCATTTGTCATTTTAAGATTTAATGTCCATCATTTGGATTTCTGTTAAAATTACTTTGACG
>Ga0190349_1000381_pt1 | contig 13718 bp, 11 predicted proteins | sample 48721378_MG_FD_179798 | JGI IMG/M metagenome (GOLD analysis project Ga0190349, IMG submission 179798) | Hydrothermal vent microbial mat bacterial communities from Southern Trench, Guaymas Basin, Mexico - 4872-13-7-8_MG | ecosystem: Environmental > Aquatic > Marine > Hydrothermal vents >...
CCCCGCATATGTTATCACTAAGGGTAAGGTGGGGAGAATATATCTTGAGAAATGGGGGGAAGTAAGTATATTAAAGAGGGGAGCAGGTGCAGACTCTAATGAGATGCCCCCATTTGCATTTGGGATGATAATGGCAGAGATACAAGATATAAACAAATTTTTAGATGATGGACATCTGGCAAGTTACGCAGGACAAGCACCAAAACTATTCCAATCAGGTTCAATGAATGACACCAGAAGTAAAAGAAGATATAATAGACACCTTGCACATTTAATACATCAACTCGCATGTAATAATGTTATAAAAGGAAGAAAGTTCTATAATGATTATACAGAAGCAAAGAAAAGATATAACAAAAAATTAAGGGCTATTAAGCATATAAAAAGAAAAATGGTAAGACTCCTCTCCTATGGATTAAAAGAATACTCAGAGTATAGACAGAAAAATCAGGTTAAAAAAGAGATCCTATATGCCACTTGAAAAAGTCTTGACAAAACCTAACGTCCCCAGAGAAAATATGGCAAAATTTAAAATTTAGAGACTGACACCAGGGGGTGTGGATGGGTTGCGGGGATTCAATCCCCGTCCCTGATAGATCCTAGATAAACCTTACACTAGGGTTATCTGTAATGCCATAATAAACAATTCTATGTGTATCTCTTAATTCATATAGATAAGTATCTCTTTTTTTCTTTTTCGGACTCATATTTGCCTCCTTATTAATTATCCAAACAGGAAAGTAAGATTATACCCTCTCCCCCACTTCCGGTCAAGGGGAGGATTAGGGAGAAAATGAACGAAAAAACGAGGGGATTCGGGGATGCTTGATAATTGTCAAGATTCAAGGGGATTTCTAGGTGATGAGAATCCAGTATCGAGTATCGAGAATCGAGTAAGGCCCTGGGGTTTTCTAGTTTTGTTTATCTCCTGATGAAAATACATAACGTAAACCTTTAAAGCCAGCTGTTATGAGAACTGCATGTAATGTAATCGCAAGAGTGATGCAAGAAGCAAATAGTATTATCGCGATTGTGATTCCCTGAAACATAGGTTGAAAACAATCTCGTAAGGGTAATAATATCAAACTTGATGCAATTACAATACCGTCACTAATCAGTGTTCTCTTGAACCAATAGAAAATTTTCCTTTTCAAATTGTCATTAGTTTCGATCTTATCATTTATCTTTTTCTTCTGCTCTACTATATCCCTTTGACCGTTTCTCTGTTTCAACCAATGTCTTAAGTCTTTTTCCGACAGGCGATCTGATTCTGTTTTATATTGTTCAAAAGTAACACCTACTCTACAAGGACCACTATTTTCGCGTACCCACCATTGTCTTGCCTGTTTGAATAATTCGTTGTACAGATTAGAAATAGTCTGCAATTTATAGATAACAAACACTGCGTTTAATGCAATTATCGCAGCAAATGATTGCGCAATAGCGCTTAGAGTATAGAAGTACCCGTCACCCATTATTTGCTGTCATCCCCTCCAAATCCTCATAAATCCCCTTAAACTGATCCAATGCGGATTTGAGGTTTTTGGCAATATCACGGGCGAGGGTGTCGGGGTCGGGAAGATTGTCAATGTCTTCAAGGCTTTCGTCTTTGAGCCAGAATATATCAAGATTAACTTTGTCTCTTTTCAGAAGTTCCTCGTATGAGAAGCATTTGAACCGTTCGGTTTCCTTTCGCTTGAATCTATTCGCCGGATTATAGCATTTGATAAAATCCTGGAGGTGCTCATATTTTAAGGGATTTTGTTTGAGGGTGAAGTGGTTATTCGTCCTTAAATCATATATCCATAATTCTTTGGTCGAGGGTTTTTCGCTTGCAGACTTTTTCTCGAAAAAAAGCACATTCGCCTTTACACCTTGAGCATAAAAGATGCCAGTCGGTAGTCTTAGAAGTGTATGGACATCGCACTCATGCAATAATCTTCTTCGTACCGTCTCACCCGCGCTGCCTTCGAATAGTATATTATCAGGAACAACAATCGCACACTTACCATTTATTCTTAATAATGTCTTACAATGCTGTAAGAAATTCAACTGCTTATTTGATGTTGTTGCCCAGAAGTCCTGACGTTCATAAGTAATCGATTCTTTACTTGCCTTTCCTTCACCATTCACTATAGTTATACTGCTTTTTTTACCAAATGGAGGATTGGTCATTACTATATCATAATGTTCATTAGGTTCGGAGATAAGAGAATCACCAACTTCAATGGGAACTTTTTGATCAGCATCGCCGAGGCTGGTAGGGCCAATACCATGTAGATAGAGATTCATCACGCACAGCCTTACGACTCCGTCCACAATATCCTTTCCGATGAAGGCTTTGTATTTCAAAAATTTCTTTTGTTCTTTATCTAAATCAAAATTTTGGGTTATAAAATCGTATGCGGCAAGCAAAAATCCACCGGTTCCGCAGGCTGGGTCACAAATGGTCATCCCTGGTTCAGGACGGGTAACTTCCACCATCGCTTTGATAAGCGGTCGTGGTGTGAAGTATTGGCCTGCACCACTCTTTATATCTTCTGCATTTTTCTGCAAAAGCCCTTCATAAATTTCACCCTTAACATCAATATCCAGTCCAAGCCAGGTTTCATCATTGATAAGCATAATTAAACGCTTCAGTTTAGCCGGATCCTGAATCTTATTCTGTGCCTTACGGAATATAATACCAAGCATTCCCTCTTCTTTGCCCAACGATTCGAGGATATGTCGGTAGTGTTTCTCAAGGGCATTGCCGTCCTTTGCCAATAGGCTCTGCCAGTCAAGTCCTTTGGGTATTGATGATGGGCTAGTCTGCCGCAACAGGCGAGTCTGCTCATCTGCCATCTTCAAAAACAGAAGATAAGTTAATTGTTCAACATAATCACCATAACTAACACCATCATCCCTCAGGACATGACAATAATTCCATAATCTCTGGACGATGTTAGTAGATTGCTTACCACTTTGTTGTTCTTTCCTATTCAAAGAATTTGTCATATTATCTTCTCCTTGTCTGACGAAAAGCAGGCTTTTTCGACTGTTTTCCTTTTTTTCGGTTAGCCTTCTTCTCTTTTTGCAACTTTGCCTTTTCTGCCTTGATTCTTTCCAGTAATTTGTCTGCTGGCTCTTTGTTTAAAGGGGAGTTAGGGTCTTTCAATTGTTCTTCCCGCCATTTCTCAGTTAATTTTCCTTCAAATGCTTTTTTCAGAATGCTCTGTCGCAGGCGTTCTGCTTGTTTAAGTGACTGGTCCACCACCTTTTCAATTTCATCAGCCACAGAAAACTGTTTTTCAATCTCCTCAACGATTTTATGCTGTTCGAGGTGGGGAGGAAAGGGGATAGGTAATACATAAGCATCATTTCTATTCAAACCTGGAATTGCAGTGGATTTATCCAAGGATCCAAGATTTAAGGTAGATAAAAGATAATATAAGAAAAATAAATTTACTTCTTTAGGTGGCTCAATGAAATAAGTTGTATCAATCGGCCAACAAGGAACCCTTGATAAATGGATAGATCCAGATGAACCTTTTCGTCCTACAACTAAGCAAGATTTTTCTGTAAGTGAAACGGAATGATAGCCTACTAATCCATTTGAACCATAAACAGGAACATTGCCATTCAATTGTCTTTTATCTTTCCGTAATCCTTTTCCGTATTCAAATGTTACAAGTTCTCCAAGTTTTGACCACACCCAACCTTCTGGCAATTCAGGCAATTTTGATGTATCCACAGGTGGTAATTCTTTATATTTCTTCCCCTGCTGCTTTTTCTTTTCCTTTTTTATCTTTTCAAGCAACACGCTTGCAGGTTCTAATTTATCTTTATTCTCCTTTCGCCATTCCTCAGTCAGTTTTCCTTCAAATGCATATTTTAAAACCGCCTGCCGGTATTGTTTTATCTGGTTTTTAATTTTTTTAAGCACCTCCACTCCTGCATCAAGTTTTGTAAAAAGCCCCTCAATCTTTTCAACTATTTTTTGTTGCTCGGGGAGAGGGGGAAGGGGAAATCCAATCTGCTTTAATTTTGATGCATTAACATTAGGAACAGCAATCCCTAACCTTTTTTCAGATATAGATTTCCAATACAGTGGACTTTGTAAAAAATAAGCAACATAATTAACGTTTGTTAATGGTCTAAATCTTATGAGATAGGAAGCAAATACAGCTTTCTTTGGGTCCTTTACCAAGATACTATAACCAACAGAACCTGCTCGCGAAATCACAATATCACCATCTTTTAATAAATATTTTCCTTTCTTTGCTGGTTCTTTTTCACAAAAAGGAACAGAATCCCAATCAATACTACCAGATGTTATGTCTGTGGTTCTCAGTAATCGAAGTGTTCCTTTCTTTGCTGCACTTGTAGTCCAACCATACTGAGGCTGTAAACAGATATCACCTAATTTTACCCAAACCCAATTATTTGGAATTTTAAGGATTTCTTTTTTATTCATGATCTGTTTATCATTCTTTTTCATCATTTACTTTTTCACTTCCAGTATCTATTTCGCTCTTTTCGCCTTGCCAGTCTTTGGCAATTTCTTCCCAATTTACATTCCTTTCAACTAAATTACCGTCGCTATCTTTACCAATCCATACATGCCAAAAATCGGGATCTTTTGATTGGGGCCTTTGCTCTTTTTTTAGTTCATTTACCTCGACCAGAATAGGTATCGGAGATGCCCAACCAAGGAGAACAGCTTTTCGAGTTGGCAAAACAGGCAATTCTTTGAGTAATCCCCCAAGATTATCTGGTACAAGTTTTCTAACAAGCTCTTGGTCTCGATCATTAACAATTCTGTGAAGTAGAAAGGTATTACATTGAGACAAAACAGTGGGAGAAAGTTCCGAGGGTCTCTGGGAAGAGATTACAAGTCCGAGGCCAAATTTTCGACCTTCTCGCGCAATTTTTTCAAAAGTCTGTGTGCACATTTTAGACGGGTATACTTCATCACTTCCTTCAGCGTATTTCCGAATAAACGTATGGGCTTCCTCTAAAACAAGCACTGTGGGCAGCAGTTCTTGATTAATCTTTTTATATCTTTGTAATGCCTCAAATATAACTCTTGCTATAACCGTAATTATTATATGTATAATTTCTGAGGGAACAAGTGATAAGTCCACTATTACTATTTCACCATTTTCGGCATTACTTTTCCCAATATAATTTTCCAACCATTCAACCAAATAATTTTCGTTCTCTGTATCTTTAGTTCCTATTATTGAAGCCATCCTCTGATCCGAAAGCATTGTTCTAATTCGCATAAGAAAAAAATCCATATATTGCTGTGCATTTTTTTCTTGCACCAGCCTTCCAAGATGATCGACAAGTGCTTCTCCTTTAAAAAATACTGGTGAATCTTCGTCCGGGCCTTTGTATATTATCAAACCTCCAACTACGTTTAAAAATTTATTCAATGTTTCAATTGCATCTTCCAGATCTTTCTTTTCAAAATCGTCATAATATTCAACTTCTTCACCAGTTTTTTCATCTGTAAAAGTCTTATGCCGTCTTTTTGCAATATTTTTTAACTCTGAAGAAAGATCAACCAACGCTGCTTTTAGAGTTTCTTTTGTTATAGTAGTGCTGTCATTTTCAGCATCTTTACTAAAACTCATCAACTTTTTTCCAAAATCATTTTTTCCAGGTTTTCCTTTAAATGTTACTGCTCCCCTGTTCAAATCATTTTTTACTTCTATTAAACAGCTTGAATAATAACATCTCAATGTTAATTCTTCATCAACTGTAATATCAACTGCTCCACTTCTCACTTCTCTTAAGGCTCTTCTCAAAAGTGGTCCTTGTGTTCTACCACTTGCCTTTGTAATAGAACCCCATTCATAACTATTCCAAATCCATACAGGAACTCTAAGTTGTTTAAATTCATTCTCTGATTCCTTGCTAATTTTGACCTTAAATTTGCGGATTTTACTACTAAGATCATCAAAAGTATTTGTGTATTCACCATTTGGGTCAAGAATGATAAAACGGGCATTAATGTCTCCATTCTCATCCTTCTCTCTCTTTGCTGCTTCAATTGACCATCTGATTAACCCAGATACAGAGCAGGATTTTCCACTTCCTGTGTTTCCAAGTACTGCAAGATGTCTTCCAAAAAGCTTATCTGGATTTACATAAACGGGGGCATTTGCAGCAAGGGGAGATATTCCTATCTGAACCTTTGTATTTTCTTCCTTATTCTCAACAATTGCCCTTAATTGGTCTGTGGTCGGAATAATCGCAACATCTCCTACTGAAGGATAAGAATACACGCCTCTTTCTAATTTATAACCATTTAGTGTATTTTTTAGTATTCCCAATGGATTTAATGCTACTTTTCGTCTTGGAAATGGAAGATCGACGAGATCAAAATCCTTAAATCCTTTTCTTTTAGGATATTGAGAATATTCTATCCCAATCCATGATATTATCCCAACTAATGCTCCTGCCTCATTGGGTATTAATAAAAAACCATTTATTTTTGGAAACAATGTTGGGGTGCCAGTGTTAATTGCAGTATTCTGTGGTGCATTTGTCTCTAATAATACTTTTATTTCCGAAGGGGAGACAGATTCTACTGTCCCTATAACAAGATCCCTTAAATAATCAAAATCTTTATTCATCTCTTTACTCCCCATTTAACTTTTCGGGTCGCATTTCTTGAGTTTTCCCTCTTTTTTCTAAAATGTTCTGCATTCTTTGTGTTATACGATCGATTGCTGCTTTGGGTAGATAATTGTCAACAAGTTCTTTTAAGTCACCGAAGTGATTTCCTATAAGTAGCGTAACCTGTGCTTTATTATTACATTCATAAAAACGCTGGATTCTCTGTCCAACATTACTATAAGAGATGATAACGAGATGCGTAGAAGGAATTGTAAGCATATCTTCAAGAATATGATTTATATGTGAATCTCCGAATCCATATCCATAAGTAACAACTACGGAATTGGGTCTGCAGACTGTAGATGAAAAGTCTCTAAATAATTCTGAATAAGGATAGAATGCTGTGTCTATTCCTTTTAATGAGTTTGGATAGATAACCACATAATCCATAGGATTTTTAGGAATTTCAGGATTTTCCTTATCAGCGCCGAAAGGTAAGGGCGACTTTACAATGTTTTTCCCCTCAAATCGCCAATCAATAGAACCATGAATTTTGGTTAATCTTACAACTCCTTCCACATATCTTGGCTCACCTCTTATGCCGGGTGGGTTATAATGATAATCCAATTCAAGTCTGGTTGTTCTGAATACTGGCTTAATTTTACCAATAAATCTATCAAGAATTAAAATTCCAGCCGAATCACATCCATATTCAATAAATCTATCATAGTTGGTTGTAAAAATATTAAGCCGATCGCGAGTCGCAGTCCTGCTGGCAAAACTGATAAGAAAAGATTTCAGATAATTATCAGATTGCTGGTCATTTTTATCAATAAATTCTTTTTCTGTTTTTAGTATGCTCCCGATAAAGTTACTCAATTTGGTATTAATTTCTGCTTCAAGTTCTTCAGCGTTCTCACCTCCATTTATTTTCAAACCCTTAAGAAGTTCCATTGCTGTTCTCAAGTCATCTTCAAAATTAGCCTCTCCTCTATCCAGACTTTTAGCTTCCTTATCAGCCCAGCTTTTAATAGTCTCCTTATAGTTATCAAATTCGATTCTGCCCATTCCCATCGAGGTTAAATCGGCCATGGATGTTACTGCCAAGGTTAGTCCAGAGCCAACCAACAAAGATAGATGATCGCTCTGAAAGATTGCGGTTAACCATGGTTCTATCTTTTCTCGAAACTTCCGACTATCTATTTCCTCATTTTCTTTGAAATTGAAAATCTCGTTACTAATCTTCAGGATATTTTCAGCATTCCAATCAATATTTTCAGTACCTTCCATATTTCACCCCCTTTTGTTGTATCTTTGGTTATGCATTTGTTTTTCCTTGTATGTCTACTATAATTCTTTTCTATCATGATATTTATCTCCTGAATTTTCATCGTATAACCTCAACATCAGCAACAATTCTACCAAAGGTATCTCTTGCCTGAACATAACAGCAGACTTCTTTGTATAATAATTTTTTTATTAAAATCTGCTTGGAACGAATTCCACTTGGCGTCATTAATTCCGGAGCGTCAATATTAGCAATTCGAATTCTTTCTTCATTATTATATGGATACCTGTTGTTCTTGCCGACATGTGTAACTCTCATATCAAATGTATCTCCATCAACAATATTTATAACTGGGCCTCTAATTGTGTCTGTCATAATCTCTCCCTTCCATTATTTTCTCCTTGTTGTTTCTTTAATAATTTTTTCGGTTTCATCTAGAGACAGCGTTTATTATGGCCGTTATTATTTATGAACGCATCTATCATGATTTATTTTCAACAGGTTCATCTTTGTACTGAGCATAGGCATAATAGTATGGATAATTTTTGCGCCTCAAGAAGTTTGATATTGGTTCTTCGAGAATAGTTATGACATTTAATTTCAGATTTTTGCAGTGTTCTTCATTTAGCGTAAAACAATATTTCTTGGTGTAGGTTTTATTACCTTTTGATGTTCTAACATTGAAGAACAAAGTATAAACACCAGGTTCCCAGTAGCATTTCCTCTCTAGCAACTCGTATGTAGCGATGCGAATCTGACTTTGTCGAAAATTTTCTATTTCCTTGATGGCCTCTGGTGGTATATTAACTCCTTCCGTAAAAGGAAGTTTTTCCTTCACTCGCTCAACGAGTTTGAACCATTCTGATATATATTTATCGTTTTGTGGTTTTATTTCATTATACAAATCAAGATCTGCAAACACTATATTATATCGATGGGGTGAAGTTGATGAAACCAAAAAACTATAGGGTATCTCCGATGAAATATGTTGTTGTGAAGATAATTCACTTAGTAGTGGTCTAAATGCAAGCCATTGGAATGTATGTTGTGATTTATCTTTTTCTCTAATTATCTGCAAATCTATCGATTTAACGAAAATATCTCTATGTAAAGATCGCATGGTCCCGTAAAGACTGAGAACTGGCCCAAATGGACCGTAACTAATTTCGATATTCCCTGATTCATATATTTCCAATTTGCCTCGTCGCCAAAACTTCTTCCATAAAGCTATAATCCAAGGTTGGACAAGGCTTATTGTTGCAACAATTGCAATCCAGTGTATTTTTAAAAAATTTATCATCTACACCTCCTTTGGCAGCAGCTTTTCCCAAACACATTTCTGACACATTGAGTTATCAGTTATTATTGACAAATGACCTATCATCGTTTTTCCCTAATTGTCACATATTTCTGAAATCTGCTTCTCGGTTTCTCGGGTATTGTCCTTGCAAGGTGACCTTCCTTTAGTAATGGCTGCAGTATGTCTTTTAAGAAGTATACTCGGTGTTTTAGTCCGAGAAAATGCATCATTTCTTTCAATGAACGTGGTTCTTCACAAAATTTTAACAGCTTTGCTATTCTGTCTCTTAACTCGACTTGTGCGGTGACTTGTGCGGTGACTTGTGCGGTGACTTGAGGGGTGGGATAAGGGAAAACTATTGTAAAGGTGTCGTTTTTCTCGTCATTTTTCCATATTGCCGGAGGGTATCCTGCGGTTTCCAAAGACAAAATAGCCGTTCTGAAACCTGTTCCTTTTGTCTCTGCCCAACCCAAATCATAAAAAGCTTTAGCGATTAAGGCATTCCTCAATTCAGAACCAGGAACTTCATATTCATCGGGATTTTTTAAGGAATAACCAGGGTTGTAGAATTCAATCCGGTCGTTATATATGCGAATTTGTGATGGTGACGGATGAAAATAATTCTGATGCATAAGAAGATTACTGAGTGCCTCCCGTAATGCTTTCTTAAATGGGTCGTCACCGACACGGGTTAAATTCTTATCCAGTTTGAATGGGGTAAGATAAAATCGGTTGATAATATCTAATGCCTGATTACGAATATAAATTAAGTTTCCGGTGAGGTCGGTGGATAAAAATGGATCCTTATCTTTTCCCCATTCAATGCCTTTTATGCGAATAATATCGAGTCTAAAATGAGGAAAGAATCTTTTTATGGTGTTTGCCTTAGCAAATAGAAGCGCACCAGCAATTGTAAGATGTTTACTATCCTTAGACAGCATATTGTAAGCCTTAAGCAGTTCTTCACCTTTTAAGCGCAATTCTTCAGCATCTTCCTTCTGTAATTTTCTCATTTCTTTGAAAGCTGTAACAGTCTTTTTATCAACGTCAGAAAAGTCGCTATCTTTTAGAATCTGGGCGTCGGGTGAAGCTAAACGCTCTTGAAAGTATTTCTGCAAATCCTTATCTGTCAATCTTTGATTAACCGAACCAACCCGTTTATATCCGCCCTTAAGTGGACCGGCATCTTTTATGTAAATCGGTTTTTCATACTTAAGAGCTTCTTCGACCTCTACCGTAACAAAATATTTGTTTTCCTCTTTTAATATCTCTGGTTTTACAACCGGGCAGAAGTTAAATTTTTCACTTATTGTAGAGATTAAATCATCAATAATTTTTTGCGGATTTTTAAGACCCTGTTTTAGCAGCTTGTTTTTTTCTTGTTTAACACCTAAGACAACAACCCCGCCTTTGGCATTCGCAAAAGCAGATATGGTTTTCCAGATATTCTGTGGTAGTGCTGCCTTTGCCTCTTTGTACTCTATGGTATCAGTTTCAAAAGTTTTCAACAATGCGAGAAGGGATTTTGTTTTCTTTTTTGCTTTACTTTTCATCCCACCAACACCTCATTCATCTCCTCTAATACTTCATCCAATTTATCACCAAAAACCTTATTGACTTTTATGAGACCACCCTTTTCATAAAATGGCGCGAGTTCAAAATCAGCTATTGTAATGCTCAACGATGTGGCAATATGCTCCTTTATCATTTTCAGCCATTCAATTTGTTCCGGGGTAAATTTTCGACCAAAACTCTGTTGCTCGGCAAGCCATTTATTGAAACGTTGATCTACTGTCTCGGGGAAAGGCTCCAATACATCAATCTCACCTATAGCAAATTTTATAAGTGAAATTATATTGGTTAAGAGTTTCTGTGGTCCTGCTCTGTGAACCTTTGATTTTTCCAGTTGTTCATAGGCATTCCAAACCGCTTCCGTGGTTAGATAATAGGGCGGTTTTTTTATCGCCTCGGCAAGTTGTTTAATCTGTTCAAAGGTGATGTGGCGTTTACTGTAAGGCTTGCTGTAGATAATCTGTAATGCAGTAAGTTCATTTTTGTTTTCTTCAATAAACTGTTTGAAAGTATTAACAATGGTGCGCGCCTTTTCCTTTGCCTTCTCATCATAGCCTGCAAAAACCATTGTATCCTTGCTGACAGTGTCAATAATCTGCTCGCTCTTTTTCTTCAAATCAATAATTAAATTTCGTAGTGTCGGTTTATCAAATGGAGCAGATGCTTCATTTATCAATACCTCTTTTGCTTTGGCAAGATATTCAGGAGATGGTTCAGACACCTTAAAAATTTCTTTTGCCCTGTCATAGCACTTATCAGGGTCAACCGCATCCAATAAACCGTTAATTATCTGGCTTAATGATTTACCACCGGCAGCTTTCTCGATTTCTTTTCGGCTCTTATCGTCAATCTGTTTATCCAAACGGGCAAGCCTTCCTGCGAGTGAAGTCAGTGTATCTTCATCACGCATACCCATTGCTATGGACATTACAAGTTTGTCAAAGAGAATACTCCGTTTGCGCTCGAGTGGCCGCGAATCTGTTTTATCATTCTCGCACACTCCTACTGCATCGATGATTACAAAATGTGTTTTATAAATGGCATCTGGCGTAACAGACTGAAGCTCAGTGGGCGATATTGTCCGGGTGCCGCGTCCTTTCATCTGCTCAAAATAGACCCTTGATTTAACATCTCTTAAGAACATCAGGCATTCAAGCGGTTTAATGTCTGTACCGGTTGAAATCATATCCACAGTCACAGCAATCCTTGGATTGTATGAATTGCGGAACTCAGCAATTAGATCAAGCGGTTTTTCTCCCGTGGTGCGATAGGTAATCTTTTTACAGAAATCATTACCTTTACCAAACTCCTCTCTGATAATATGGACGATATCCTCGGCATGTGAGTCATTTTTGGCAAAAACAAGGGTCTTGGGCACCTCGGTTCTTCCAGGAAATATCTCGGTAAAAAGCTTTTCCCTGAATGTCCTGATAATGGTTCTTATCTGTGAAGGTGAAACAACACTGCGGTCTAATTGTTTGGGGTCGTATTCAAAATCCTCGTCGAGTTGTTCCCATCGTGTTTTGCGCGTCAACTTATCTCGTTTATCAATGTAATAACCAGCCTCGATGGTGCTCCCTTTCTCAGTAATTCGGGTTTTTATGCGGTAGACTTCGTATCCAACATTTACACTGTCAGCAACTGCCCGCTCATGACTGTATTCAGTTACAAGATTTTGGTTGAAAAATCCAAGTGTCTGTTTTGAAGGTGTAGCGGTCAAGCCGATAATAAATGCGTCAAAATATTCCAGCACCTGGCGCCAGAGATTATAAATAGAACGGTGGCATTCATCAGTTACAATGAAATCAAAGGTCTCAATTGGAATTTCAGAATTGTATTGAACTTCTCTGGGACCTTGTCCCCAGGGTGTAAGGTCAAGAATAGAGTGTTCCTCGAGTTCCTCTTCAAATTCAGGCTCGCCTTTGAGCATAGAGTAAAGTCGCTGGATTGTAGTAATGCAGACGCGGCTTACTCTATCGAGTGTATTTGTCGTAAGATGCTGGACATTATAAAGTTTGGTAAATTTCCTGCCATCATCAGGGGTTGTATAGTTCTGAAATTTCTGGAAAGTCTGCTTACCAAGGGTTCTGCGGTCTACCAGAAAGAGTATTCGCTTTGCATTGGCAAATTTGAGCAACCTATATATTAAACTAATCGCAGTATATGTCTTTCCTGCACCAGACGCCATCTGAATAAGGGCACGTGGTTTAGCCTCAGCAAAAGATTTTTCTAAATTTTGAATCGCCTCGATCTGGCAGTCTCGTAGACCTTTTATAATTAGAGGTGGCAATTTTCTGAGTCGAGCACGCAGAGTTGCTTGTTGGTTCAACCATTCCTGTAATGTTTCTGGTGTGTGGAAGGCAAAGATAAGTCGGGAGCAAGGTTCGGGGTCTCTTTTATCACGAAAGTAGGTCTCTGTGCCAGTGCTCTCATAAGCAAAAGGAAGCGGTTCTTCAACATGGGGAAGATTTTCAGGAACACTTGCAAGATATTTTTCAGATTGTTCTGCCACACCGCTTAATGTAGTACCTTCTGGTTTTGCTTCTACCACTCCAACAGCCATTCTATTAACAAAAAGGAGGTAATCTGCAGATCCAGATTTTAGAGGAAATTCACGGACTGCTACGCCTACGGAATCTCCAAGATTTAATTCTCCTATATTTTGAACTTTCCAGCCTGCCTTTTGTAACAGTTGATCAATCTTTTGTCTTGCTTTTTCCTCTGGCTTCATATCCCAAAATCCTTTTCCTCCATATTTTTATAGTAATATCTATTTTCTGATTTGTCAATGATTCGATTTGCCCCAAAAATTCAGATAAGTGGTAGATTTTAGCAATAAGAGGGCTTGAAAAGCATTGTAAATTCTATAGAATAAGGGAGTTATGGGGAATAGAAAAAACTTCACCCACCAGGTGAAAGTGGGTGAAGTAAAAAATCAGACCTATGGAG
>Ga0190349_1000386_pt1 | contig 13622 bp, 10 predicted proteins | sample 48721378_MG_FD_179798 | JGI IMG/M metagenome (GOLD analysis project Ga0190349, IMG submission 179798) | Hydrothermal vent microbial mat bacterial communities from Southern Trench, Guaymas Basin, Mexico - 4872-13-7-8_MG | ecosystem: Environmental > Aquatic > Marine > Hydrothermal vents >...
GAGGGAGGCAAAGAAGGAATGGGCAAGACCCTAAAAATCTCTATCGTACTCTTTTTCTTTCTTTTTACTATTTCACCTGTTTATTCTCAAGAAATAACTCCTCTTCAAGAAGAACAAACATCAACAAATCAAATATTTACAGCAAATAGTGTACTACCTATCGATACACACTGGAAAATTGGCAAGATACCTTTGAAGTATCCAGATAGGATACGTTTTGAACTTATAAAACCAGATGGCAGTAAAGCATATGTTGTTGATACAACAACAAAAAAAATAGTAGATAAGGGAAGCTATTGGCTGGTAACAATTGAAGACCCACTTTTACGTATACCAGCATTCCCCACGCAGGGTCAATGGAGACTGGAGTTAACGTTTTACAGCAAGATATGGATTATTGAAAACTACTGTGGAAAGGTGAGATATGAGTATAATGTGGGAGAAAGTTCTCTCATAGAAAACCTTCAAGCCCCTATATATTTTCATCAGGATGCCTTCCTGTTTTTGGGGGGTGAAATAAACATAGAACTCCCATGTATCCTCATACTTTCCATGCCCATCTGGATTGTCATAATATTTATTATTGTTGCAAGGGTTTGGATATCAGGTTTATCTACAGCAATGGCTGTAGTTAAAAAATCAAAAGTTAAAGAGGTGAAGAAATAAAATGTTAAAAAAATTATTTAATAAAGAAGCTGATGATGCACTGGCTCTGTTAATCGGTGGAATCATAATCTTTGTAGCGTTTCTACTATTCGGCGTGTTCATCATAGTAAATATCACAAAAATCGCTATATCTATAGCGATAATAGGAGTAGCGATTTTAGCAATAGGAGCAGGCGTTCTATTGCTTAAAAAAGCGTTAAGTGGAATAATTAAGAGGTGATAAAAAATGGGAATATTATCAGCACAAATAATATTATGTAGTATTTTCGGCGTGATGACAGGAGTAGTTGCATCGCTTGTGCTTTCTCAAGACCGTGAAAGACCAATATTCACAATACTATGTGGTTTGATAGGGGCAACTACAGGGTTATGGTTTGGAGTAGCATGGATTTTCCTCACAGGCGGTACAACAATAAACCCCATTATGGCAGTAGGCTCGGTATTAACATCTCTTGTTGTTTTACTACTCTCTCTATCACATATAGAAGAAGTCATACGGTTTATTGAAAAACCACACCCGTATACAGACATCGTATCTTTTGCAATACTTATATTGTTAGCATTTACATTAGTGTTTTCAGCAGTACCAATGTATCGTTCAGTGCCAGCTGGTGTAGCTTTTCAAGATACCGTACTACAATTAGAAACAGGCGGGGTAACAGTTGATAACACTCTTGCTCAACAGTTTTTAACACTGAATACTTGCGGGGCTTGCTCACCGATACAGATAGACCCATCTATCCAAAGTGCATCTGTCAAGTTTCCGTTTTTCTCATCCAACCCACATGTAGGGGATTATTTAAACTTTGAAATAACATTCCATGTTGGTACAGGAGGAGGAGCATGGAGTAAACCATATGTAAAAATTGCAGTTTTTAGAGATGTAGACAACAGCGGGTCGATAACCGTAGGGGACATGTTATGGAATACACAATATTACAAGGTAGTAACAGAGAATAGCAACTGGCGTAGTAATTTAGTCTATGATGCATCATCAGGGCAGCCAATGTATCAACAGTCAGGTTTTGGAGCAGCATATCCAGCGTTAGCGTTACTTCCAATATTCCATGCAAACTCTATCACAACTTGGAAAAACGATGCAGGTAAAACATTCTCTAACACTCCAGAAAAATATACTTCACCACATGACCAGATGAGTTGGGAGTATCAATCAGAATCAATCTCTTTAAAAGAAGACATAACAGCATATGCAGAGATAAGTAAAGGTGGTAGTTCTACAATAAAAGGCAGGATTTACTGCCAATCTGTAGGGAAACACTTAATTTGGGTTGGGGCATATGATGCAAACTTTCAGACCGACCCATTTGGCACTGGGGTAGGCGACCCACTTGTTGCAAAAACAGCATCTTTTACAGTAGAAAGCGGGCAACCACCATCTGGTCCAACCGTTGAAGCAGGTGGACCATACAGTGGAGAACCAGATGAGAGTATCACATTCTCTGGTTCAGCAACAGGTGGCACACCACCATATACACAGTGGAAATGGACATTCAGCGATGGAGATACAAAATACGGGCAGAGTGTTTCTAAATCTTTCTCTTCTACAGGTTCATACACAGCTACATTAACAGTTACAGATAATGCTGGTCAAATAGGCACTGATTCTGCACAGGTTACAATAGCACAACAATGGCAAGATAGTGATGGCGATGGGATACCAGACAACCAGGATAACTGTCCATATACTTATAATCCTGACCAAGCGGATAGTGATGGTGATGGTATCGGAGATGCCTGTGATTCAGAACCTTCTCCACCAGAAGTTGGTATAGACATAGTCACATATGTAACAGGTGCAGCAATGGCTGTAGGATGTTTAGGCATTGTAACAGTTGGTAGAAAATTTATTTAAAAGAGGGCTAAAATGGATAGGAGAAACAACAGATTTGGTAGAAAAGACGGTAGCCAGTATGGCTGGAAACGTGGTGGGCGTGGGAGAAACCGTACCACTCGTTGCCGTCATCCTGAAATAAAAAAAAGAAGGTGAAAAAATGGTACATATACCAATAGTTGGCGAAATACGGATTAGTAAATACTGGAATTACATAATAGCATTCTTAGCGATACTATATATCATATCTCCTATAGATTTCATACCAGATTTCATACCAATACTGGGCTGGTTTGATGATTTCATAGCAGCAATTATAGCATTCAAAAGCATATTCAGCAAAGGTGGTTAAAACGGTAAAAATAAACAATGTCAATAGGGTGGTTTGCGAAATATCAGAACATGCACCACTAGATACATTGTTTTGCACAGTTAAAACATCAGATTGGGGCGAATATTATCTAGGTGATTTAAAAACTCTATATCTAAAGGGAACACTTCAAGAGCATATACGACTTCAAGAAAATATGAAAAATGAAATAATAATAGATTTTTTAGAAAAACAAAAAATAGTATGCGAAAGATTTGGTGAAAAACTAAAATGCCAAGTGGTTAATCAACAAGGTGGTTAAAATGAAAGAAAAAAATTGGAAATATCTAAGTATCCTGTTACTCATAGTAAGTATACTCTTTTTAGCATACAGCATATATACCCCAAATAGTACAGGGATATCTCTAGAAAAATCAACTATATTAGAAAAAGGAACACTAACGGTGTTAACTCCAGGTACTATCCCTCTAGATGTGCCTTCAGGAGCAGGATTGGAATTAATACAAGATAAATTCACAGCGGGATTAATCATAACTTACAACCATAGAGCATGGGGGCAAACTATTGTTTTTGATTCACAGAAACATGTAAATGGAATATGGATAGCAGTAGCTAGAGTGGGAATGCCAAGTGAGCCGATTGGTTTTGGAATCAGTAGAAACGATAAACCATTTTTTGAGAGAAGCAATTGGATTTATGCAGATGAACTCCCACAAGAAAATACAGGGTACTGGATAGAATGCTATTTCACAAACAAACCCTGGGTGGTAAACGCTGGTGAAAAACTAGTTATAGAAGTAGCCTCAGCATCAGAATGGGATGAAAATAACCATTGGCTTTGGCTTATTTCAACACAGAATCCATATCCTAGTGGTAGGATTATACAAGCAAGTAGTGATTGGACACACTGGGATTACCCAAGTGATTATGCAAACTGGGATGGAACATTTGCAGTATTCACAGAAGAAGCAGCACCACAGCCCCCAGTCATATCTGTTACATTATCACCTGGAACAGCAGGAATACTCGGGTCGTTAACACTACTAGGTGCAATCCTAGCTGGATTAAGATATGGGATATTAATAGGCATTCTATAGAGTGTGATAGAGTTGAAGATAAAAACACTTGGTACTATAATCATAGCCATAGGTTTAATAACAATAGCATCTACTATCTATTTTTTTCCATTCCCTGGCATACCAGGGTCTTTCACCAACCCATACTCTGCTAGTAAAATAATGTCTACCCAGCAGATGCTCATACTTTCAGATTTTGAACCAACAGAAACAAAAGAATTCTATGTTGAAACAGCAAAGGTTACTCCACAAATGCTAACTGTAAGTCAACCAATAGGTGACATAACAACTGTAACCTACAAAACAGGTACACAATACCATAAATCCTATGTTTACAGAGCAGAACTCTCACCAGCACAACTATCACAATTATCCTATGATAAAGACGTAGTAGGCATATGGGAGATACCAGAGATAAAATATATGAACATACCAATGACCACAGGAATACAAGAAGACTACGGCAACATGCAAACAGCACTTGAATCCACAGGAGTAACACAACTCTTCAACATGGGACTTACTGGTAACAACACAATCATAGCAATCATAGATGATTTCCCACCAGAAGATGTTTTTTTACAATATTTCCCATGGCAGAATAGAATATTACACTACCCAGAAGAAACAAATGCAAATGCACAACATGGTATCATGACCGCATGTATAGCATCAGAGGTTGCACCAGATGCAAAACTATACCTTATAAACTATAACAAAAACCCTGTAGAAGCCTTTGACGAGATACTCTCACTTAAACAGAAATACCCAGGATATCAGATAGTTTCAAGCAACTCGTACATGTTTTTCGGAACAACCTATTTCGTACCAGATGACATAGTAAATAGAAAAATACTAGAAGTAGCTGATAACGACATAATAGTTTGTTTCGCAGCTGGAAACTTTGCTCATCCAGGTGAACACAACCCATCATGGACACTAGATGTAGGCTACGACATGCGAAACGGATGGTTTGAAAAAAACGAGGAAATAGGGTATCCAGCAGTATTCAACAACATAATCTCAGTAGCAGGATGCAACGCCTATAACAACAAAATCCTTAGCTATTCTTCAATTGGCAGAGGAGTAGGAGGTTTCGATGAACCAGATATATCAGCACCGACACATTTCATATACCTTAAAAGCCCATGGGGTGCATCACTGGGTACATCAGGTTCATGCCCGTTCCTAGCAGGAGTATGTGCAGACATACTCTCTGATAAAAAAGCAGAAACAACAAGGATGGTAGGAGCAATACATAGTTACTCAGAGGATAGAGGGAAACAAGGGTTTGATGTAGAATTCGGCTACGGAGTAATAGATGCAGTAGAACTATACAACCAATATGACAACTGGACACCACCACCGCAGAGTAGACCAGATATAATATTACTCTCATCAGGAGCAGGAATGATAGGAGTAGGAGTAGTATTTAGAAAAAAAGAAGAATGGGGGTTGGAGTTCTAATGTATGAAAAAGACTTTTCAAAAACAGCAGAAGCTCTCCTGCCAGGTCTCATAGCACTGTTATGTTTACTCGTTATAGAAAAACCTGAAAACTTTTACCCCTGGTTTGTAAACTACACGATACTCTACGCCGTAGCAGTATTATTCATCCGTATCATAGCTAAAACAATTATAAAACAAGAGTTTGACAAAACAGATACAAAACCTTTACTACTCGGAATAATAATTTTCATAGTTTACATATTCATCTCCAACATAACAGTATATGATTTTGTTGTAACAATCCTACAAGTTATAGTGATACTTTCCTTCTACTCAACAGTTTTTAATTATTTAAAAGACGAACTGAGGTGAACATTATAGAGGATAACAAAATCATCATCACAACCATAATAATCCTCTTATGTACTATTTTAATATTTTCTGTAGATTTCCCATTACTTTATTTGATAAATGAAAATAAAAACTATGTCTTCACAAGTAAAGCAATAGGGTACAGCATGCAACCTACTATACAAAACGGCGACATCCTCGTTATACTATCAAAAAACAGCCCATGTTTCAACCCACGAGTAGGAGACATACTAATCTACTACAAAGACGATACACTAATAGGACATAGAATTATATCTATCAGAAACAATGAATACCTTGTAAAAGGAGACTACAACACAGGGTTTGACACTATTGTTTCAAATCAACAAGTTGTAGGTGTAGTGATAGGAATAGCACCTCGTAACCCTTTAGGGAGATGGGTTACAGAGAGTTTCACAAATATAGTAACATAAAAAAACAATAAAACCTATTAAGGTTTGGAGGAAGATATGAAAGAAGAAATAATTGAGAGGAGAGAAGACAAATACATTTCTCTTCTTAAAGAAGGCTACATTACTAAAGAAGAATTTATGCGTCTCATGGAACAGTTGAACACATCAGCTCAAACTGTTCCCAAACAACCTAAGAAACAAAGGAAACAGTTTACTTTCAACTTTCCTTCTGTGTTGAAGAAAGCAGTTCCTGTGGTTGTTGTTGTGTTGTTGTTGTTTAGTGTTTTAACGTTTATAACACCCGTAAGTAGAGCTGCAGCCCCCGTTGTAGCGTATAGTAGTATTAGTGATGGTGAACAGTTTGTAGATGTTATACCTGGTGAGGGTGTATATCTCACGGTTAATGTCAGCGATAGCGATGGAAACCTGCAGAGTGTGAATATTTATACAAATGCTAGTGGTAGCTGGTCTTCAATTTATAGTAGTGGTGCTTTGGGTGGTGTTAGTTACCATAACACGAGTAGTTTCCTTGTTAGCGAGTGGACTGGTAGTTGGACTAAATACTGGTTTAACATTACTGCTAATGATGGCAGTGATACAGAGTTCGTATATAGTTTCACTACCGAGTACGTCTGGGGGCAACCCCGTCTTATTGTGTTGAATGACAGTGTAACCATTAACCGAGCAGTTATTCTCAAGAACGATACAAGTGATTACTACATCTGGAGTTGTGACCCTACAAATTATAAGGTTAAATGTGTACATACTAATGACTTGTCTAAAACAGTTTTCCTCACACCAGAAACTGTTACAAGCGGTTCTAGTTCATACCCCATACTTTGGATTTATAATAGTTTTGTTTACAACAACATGCCACATGTTTACTATTATAAACGAAACGGCAACCATTATTATCTTTATTATGCTTATTATGATGGTAGTAGTTGGCAGACAGGCAGTACAGGAATACAACAAGAAGGTTCATATGGTGCTGATGTTAAATACTATGATGGCAGATGGCAGATAGCTGCAGGAGTATTTTCTGCTGGCAGGTATATGCGTACATATTCTTCTTCTTCGCCTTATACAGCTGGTACATTACTAAAAAGCGAACTTTTTGTAGCTGGTACTGCTTATCCTTATCCTTCTCTCGCTATCTATAAAGGAATACTGCACTGTGTATGGCACAAGTATGCGAGTGAGAGTGGTGATGATGACCTGCATTGGTGGACATATGATGGAGCAAGTTGGACTGACCAGGGTAAACTAGCACTGGATATTGATACTGCTGGTTGTGCAGTTGTGCATGATATACGGAATGACAACCTGGTCTTGTTTTACATTAATGGTTCAAACGTGTTAAGATACAGGGTATATGATGGCAGTAGCTGGAGTACAAACTACACGGTTTTTACACCAATGAGTGGTAAAGATATAAACTATCTTAATGCAGAGTACATAGACGGCAGAGTAATTGTAACATTCTCATATAACCTTCGTGGAAACTATAATGTTTACTATATAGCAACTCCAGAGTATGTTTATGAAACTGGTCTTAATACCACGTTGCATCGTATCCAGTGGGTTGATGCAGCACCAAATGCTAACAATGTGAACAGTACAGTTGTTAGTTTTAAAAACATGAACGATAGGGATATCAAGAACGTTACATGGCATTTTGAGGATATTGGTGATATAACTGTGGCGAACAATGTACGGGTATGGAGTAACATGAGTGGGAGCTGGCAGAGTTGGAGTGTTGGCTCTGATAGAAACACTAGTAAGATAGACATTAGCACGGTTAAGGGCAGTGAATGGCAACCAGGTGAGACACTTTATTGGAAGTTTGAAATACTAAACGTTGGTAGCGTTGCAGAGACATTGCATGCTACTGATGAAGACATTTACATGCTAATAGAATTCTAAAAAGGAGGCAAAATAAAAAATGGATGAAGAAAAAAGAGAGTATATAGCTCTCCTTAGAGAAGGGTATATTGATAAAGAGCAGTTTATGGAGTTGATGCGGGCAGCAAATAGCCCAGCACCTTCAAAGAAGAAACCCCTTAAGAAACAGTTTACTTTCAACTTTCCTTCTGTGTTGAAGAAAGCTATTCCTGTGGCTGTTGTTGTGTTGTTGTTGTTTAGTGTTTTAACGTTTATAACACCCATAAGTAGAGCTGCATCCCCCGTTGTAGCGTATAGTAGTATTACTGATGGTGAACAGTTTGTAGATGTTATACCTGGTGAGGGTGTGTATCTCACGGTGAATGTTAGCGATAGTGATGGAAACCTGCAGAGTGTGAATATTTATACTAACGCTAGCGGGAGTTGGAGTAGTATTTATAGTAGTGGTGCTTTGGGTGGTGTTAGTTATCATAACACGAGTAGTTTCCTCGTTAGTAGTTGGCTTAGTAGTTGGACAAGGTATTGGTTTAATATTACTGCTAATGATGGTAGTGATACAGAGTTCGTGTATAGTTTTACTACCGAGTATGTATGGGGGCAACCTCGTCTTATTGTGTTGAATGATAGTGTAACTATCAATCGGGCTGTTATTCTAAAGAATGATACAAATGATTACTACATCTGGAGTGATGATTCTACTAATTATGATGTTAAATGTGTACGGTCTGATGACTTGTCTAAAACAGTTTTCCTACCACGAGAGGAAGACGTAGACACCGAAAGTAATCTGATTTATAACAGTTTTGTTTACAACAACACACCCCATTTATATTACTACCGTTCCCACCATCTTTATTATGCTTATTATGATGGCAGTAGTTGGCATACAAACGATATAGGAATATATCAATATGGTTCATTTGGTGCTGATGTTAAATACTACGATGGCAAATGGCAGTTGGTTTCGGGATATGCAAGTGGTGGAGGAAAATATGTGGGAATGTATTCCTCCTCATCACCTTGCGAATCTGGAACAATGATAGAATATACTATACTATCAGGCAGTACAACAATAACTTTACATCCTTCTCCTTCTCTCGCTATTTATAAAGGATTACTACACTGTGTATACTACAGTGGTGATGCTGATGTGCATTGGTGGACATATGATGGAGCAAGTTGGACTGACCAGGGTAAACTAGCGTTGGATATTGACAATGGTGGTTGTGCAGTTGTGCATGATATACGGAATGACAACCTGGTCTTATTTTACATTAATGGTTCAAACGTGTTAAGATACAGGGTGTATGATGGTAGTAGCTGGAGTACAGACTACACGGTTTTCACACCAATGAGTGGTAAAGATATACAGTATCTTAATGCAGAGTATGTTGATGGTCGTGTTATTGTAACATTCAGTTATAACCTTCGTGGAAACTGGAATGTCTACTATATAGCAACTCCAGAGTATGTCTATGAGAGTGGGTTTAATACTACGTTGCATCGTATCCAGTGGGTTGATGCAGCACCAAATGCTAACAATGTGAACAGTACAGTTGTTAGTTTTAAAAACATGAACGATAGGGATATCAAGAACGTTACATGGCATTTTGAGGATATTGGTGATATAACTGTGGCGAACAATGTACGGGTATGGAGTAACATGAGTGGGAGCTGGCAGAGTTGGAGTGTTGGCTCTGATAGAAACACTAGTAAGATAGACATTAGCACGGTTAAGGGCAGTGAATGGCAACCAGGTGAGACACTTTATTGGAAGTTTGAAATACTAAACGTTGGTAGCGTTGCAGAGACATTGCATGCTACTGATGAAGACATTTACATGCTGATAGAATTCTAAAAAGGATAATGATTTCATCATTTAAACATTCAAAAACTATTCCTGCAACTGTATTACTGTGTATTATATTTTTATCTTCTTTTGCTTCTGCAACTATAAACATTTCAAACATTTCTCCATCTGATTCTGCTCAACATGTAGAAATAGTGAACAACCCACCTGACCCAGGAGGCTATACACATATTACGTGGCAACTTAACGATACAACAGGCGGGGATGATATGGAATTTTTTATGGACATCTGGAACGGCACAGCATGGGTTAATAGGCAGCATCAGATAGATGTAGGTAATGGTTCATGGTATCAAGATGAAACAAGTTTCAACACAACTAATACAACGTATCAATGGCGTTTACGTGTGAAAGACGGTACAGATAATACTTGGAATAACCAGACATATAGTTTTACAACAGATAGAAAACCAGTTGTTTCACCTGTTTATCCAGATAATAATAGTTACAAAGAAAAAGGAAATGTTGACTTGTCAGCAGTTGTGTATCACCCTGATTATGTTTTTGGATGGACAGCAGTAGATTTAGATGGTGCAAATGATGATGTTAGAGTTCCTGATGACAACTCGTTGAATTTTACCTCATCTTTTTCAGTAGATATGGCGTTATGGGTGGAAGACAACCCTGCTGATGGTAAACTTGATACTATAATATCAAAAATGACAGATGCAAACACTGGATGGGGTATTTCATTGTATGGTGAAGATGGAACTTGGGAGCTCCATGTATGTGTTGATGGGCATAACCAATCAGTTGGAAATGCAACATTACCATTACAAACATGGGTTTATCTTACTGTTGTGTTCGATAATGATACACATACAATGTATGTTTATAAAAACGGCTCTCTTGTTTATTCATACTATGAACCCAACACACCTAGTGCCAACACGGCAGATGTAGTTATAGGGGAATGTTCTTATGTTGGGAATGATAAAACATTTGATGGAAAAATAGATTATATAAAAGTTTACAATGTTGCTTTAACAGAGGGTGAAATAAAAGCGAATTTTTATGGTAAAAACGATAACGGTGCAAAACGTGGTCTTGTATCCTGGTGGAAGTTTGATGAAAACACTGGAACTACAACATATGATAGCTGGGGGAACAACGATGGAACTCTTGAGGATGGAACAGGATGGGCAACAGGGTCTCAATCCTCAACTACATATCTTGGTAAAATATACAATGTTTCATTCTACGAGTACCCTTCTGGTAGGCTTATAGGGTACAACTCTACAACTACGGGTTGGACAAATGGGCAGATTGTAAACTGTAACACTTCATACTACTTGTATTACAACGGCACTAGGTATTACTGGTATGCAAAAGCAAAAGATGATGAATACTGGAGTGATAATAGCAGCGTATGGGTTATCAATACATACTACAATGATACAGAGCCAACAAGTGTTTATGATACCATAAGTGGTGCAATCTATGTTAAACCAGTATACACTGGGGAGCAACCGAGTAGTATCTATTACACAATGGGTGCTCAGATTCGAGTATTTGCAAAACCTTTTTTTGTAGAAGAACACCCTACAAATCAGAGTACAAACATAAGTCTACATCCACAGCTTAAAATTTATACTTATAAATCTGGAGATGTTAGAACATGGAATGCAAGTTTTCATGGGAACGATACAGTAAACGAGACATGGGTTCAGATACAGGATACAAAGCCTTTACAGCTGGGAACAGGGGCAAACAACCTTACAATATATGATAGTAATTTTTCAACTGGTACATTATCAGATGTAGAAGTAAACGAGAACAATTATCTCCGTTTAAAAAAGAATAGCCATGTTCTTATGAATGAAAACTTTGAAGATGGACAAGCACAAGGTTGGACTATACAGAACAGTAGCTGCCCAGAAAGCGGAGTAAACACCACCGATGGAGTGATAACCCCTATAGGTTCATATTATCTCCGAGCAATCGGCGATGATGTACACAGTTCTTCAACAGTAGACTTGTCTGGATATGTTGAAGCGAAACTAGAATTCTACATGGGGAGTAGAGGGTTAGAAACAAGTGAAGACTCAATCCTTGAAATCTATGATGGTTCTAAATGGGTTGAACTAGAAAAAATACATAACAACAACCAGCTGCAGTTTTTCTCAAAAGACATAACCTCTTACATGAGCAGTTCCTTCCAACTCAGAATCTTCAACAACGGTACAAACGATTGCACAGATTTCACTTATTTAGACAACGTAGTAATCACAGCATATGATTACTCCTATAATGGCTACCGTATCTCCCCAGTTTACAACCTTTCAGGTCTTGCATATGATTCTGGTACAATTTCTTGGAGTTCAACAGAACCCTCAGGCACAAGCTTGGATATATACTATTCTCTCTCAACAGATAACGGTAGCACATGGGGGAGCTGGCAAACCGCTTCAAACGGTGGCAGCATCAACGGCATATCTAATTTAACATATATGGATAGTTATAGAATCAAGTTTAGACAAAACTTTTCCACATCAGATAAAACAAAAACACCAGTGCTTCAAAACCTATCTATCTATATAGAACGATATACACCAGTAGCAGTATACTATGATGGTAGACAATACAATACTAAATACTGGTGGTATGTACAAGCGTTTAACAATCTGTTCAACTCAACCGTTTACAGCGATATATACAACTTTATAACAAAAACAGTAGAAGGAGAACCCCCTATAATCTATGATACCATGAGTGGTGCAATCTATGTTAAACCAGTATACACTGGGGAGCAACCAGATGATATTTATTACACTATGGGGGCTCAGATTTCAGTATACTATGACGTTTATTTCCTCAATGTACACCCAGTTAATGGTAGCACTAACCAACCAATCAACGTACATTTATACTGCTGGGTAAATAAATCAGGAGATAAAAACCATTACGATATAAAATTCTATTCAAATGATACAGTAAACGAAACATGGAGTCTCCATAACACAATCACGCAACTTCAACCAAACGCTACAGTCAACAGCTACATGGATGGGTTACAATACAACACTAAATACTGGTGGAAGATAACAGCTGAAAACAGTACACTTGGATACTATAAAGAAGACATTTATCATTTCACAACACAATCATATACAGATACAGAACCACTACTGCTTTACAACACCATGAGTGGTGCAATCTATGTTAAACCAGTATACACTGGTGAACAACCGAGTAGTATCTATTACACTATGGGTGCAGCGGTAGAAGTAGGATTAGTAAAACAACCATCGAATCCGTATCCAGAGGATAGAACAACATTTGGAGTACACATAGTAAATAATTTTTCATGCTACGTAGAAGACACTGATAACGACCCGATGAACGTTACATTCTACTATGCATCCAATGATACAGCATGGGCTACAGTACATAACGTACCAAGTGGTAGTAGAGCAGAAACAACCAGTTTACCAGCTATGTCAAACGGTACAACAATTCAATGGTACGTTATAGCAAATGATAGTTCCAACCAGAGACAAAGCCCAGTATGGTCTTATACTCCACAGAACCATATTCCTTCACTCATAGCAAATCCAGAAGACGGAGAAAACTATGCAGCAGTACAACGTAAATCAGTAACAGGAGTATGGCGTATGTTTGTAAAACTCATAGCCAATGTATCAGATTACGAACAAGACAATGTATCAATACAAATCTATGTTGACGAC
>Ga0190349_1000387_pt1 | contig 13615 bp, 15 predicted proteins | sample 48721378_MG_FD_179798 | JGI IMG/M metagenome (GOLD analysis project Ga0190349, IMG submission 179798) | Hydrothermal vent microbial mat bacterial communities from Southern Trench, Guaymas Basin, Mexico - 4872-13-7-8_MG | ecosystem: Environmental > Aquatic > Marine > Hydrothermal vents >...
TATAAGGCATTTCATTGAGTAAATTATTGGAAAAATGATATCCATATAAATGTTATGAATTTGCAAAATCTATTGATAGAAAAAAGGTCTGTTATTTTAGATAAGTGGCTTGATTTAATATTAGAAGGTTATCAAAAACGCGGACAAACCTTTTTTAAGAAAGAAAAGGATAGGTTTCTCAATCCAGTGGGATATGAGTTTCGGAAGGGGATAGGTGGTATTTATCAGGCACTTATTGAGAAAGTAGAAAACAGTGAAGTAACCATTTTTATTGACAAAATTGCTAGAATTAGAGCAGTTCAGGATTTCTCTCCTGGCCAGGCAGTAGCCTTTATCTTTTTATTAAAAAAAGTAATTAAAGAGGAATTAGGAGAGACAATTCTAAAGGATGGACTTGTAAATGAGTGGTTAGAATTGGAATCTAAAATAGATAATTTGGCTTTGCTTTGTTTTAATATATATATGCAATGTAAAGAGAAACTTTATGAAATTAGGGTAAATGAAATAAAAAGGAAGACATATAGTTTATTAAAAAGAGCAGATTTGATATACGAAATCCCTGATTTTAAAGAAGACAATTCCGATTCTAAAAATATTGAAATGAGGAGAGGAGTAAATGAGTTTTAATTTTTCTTTTTACTCGGCACTTTTTATAGTGATAGCCTTTATATTAATTCCTATTATAGGGGTAGCCTCACACTTACAAGTTCTTTTTGGAATAGTCATACCTTATTTAGCCTTTATTATATTTTTAGCAGGCATGATTTATCAAGTGGTGAAATGGGCAAAGTGTCCGGTACCATTTCGCATTCCTACCACTTGTGGGCAAGAAAAATCGCTTCCTTGGATCAAGTATGATCGTTTTGAAAGCCCTTTTACTACCTTTGATGTAATAGGCAGGATGGTGCTTGAGGTGCTTTTTTTCCGCAGTTTGTTTAGAAATACAAAGACCGTAATACATGGAGAGCGGCTTTCTTTTGTATCTGCCAAATGGCTGTGGTTAGGGGCTATAGCTTTTCACTATTCTTTTTTGGTAGTTTTAATCAGACATCTGAGGTTTTTTACAGAGCCTACTCCCTTTTTTGTGCGTTTTATTGAAAAAATAGATGGATTTTTTCAGATTACCATACCTGCACTCTATTTGAGTGGTATAGTTCTTGTGGTGGCCTTGTTATTCCTTTTGGCTAGGCGGGTTTTTGACCCTAAGCTGCGTTATATTTCTCTGCCTGCTGACTATTTTCCTCTTTTTCTTATAATAAGCATTGCTCTTAGTGGTATTCTTATGCGCTATATCTTTAAGACCAATATAGTGGCTGTAAAGGAATTGACTATGGGATTAGCCACATTTCATCCTAGGCTACCTGAGGGTATTAGTGTTATTTTTTATGTCCATATTTTTTTGGTAAGTGTTCTTTTCGCCTATTTTCCATTTAGCAAACTGACCCACATGGCAGGAGTGTTTCTCAGTCCTACGCGGAATTTAGCCAATAATAACAGAGCTATCAGACACATTAATCCTTGGAATCCTCCAGTTAAGATTCATACCTATGAAGAATGGGAAGAGGAATTCAAAGATAAAATAAAAGCCGCAGGCATACCACTAGATAAGGAGGAATAAAATGGCAGTAGAAACTGGAGAGTTTTGTCCAGAAAAAGATGAATTACTAAGGTCTATAGACTATGTTCCACCTGAAAAGCCATGGATGGAAACCAAACCTGTGTATAAAAAGGGAACTTATTGCTTTGCTGCGCGTGAAAAGCATCTAAAATATATGGGTTTCCCAAATCCCCGAGAGTGGGAAGTAGGTTCAGAAGATTGGCAACTTCCAGAAAACTGGAAGGAGATTTTTATAGAAGGGATGGAGAATAGGCTTAAAAGGTGGCGTTCTTTTAGGCTTTTTCTGGATATCTGTGTGAGGTGTGGTGCCTGTGCGGATAAGTGTCACTTTTTTATTGGGGGTGGAGACCCCAAGAATATGCCAGTGCTTAGGGCGGAACTTTTCAGGTCGTTATATCGGAGATATTTTACCACTTCAGGAAAGGTTTTAGGAAAGCTTGCCGGTGCTAGAGACCTTGATGAGGATGTGTTGAGGGAAATATTTTATTATGCGTTTCAGTGCACAGAATGTCGTCGTTGTTCGGTTTTCTGTCCTTATGGTATTGATACCTGTGAGATCACCTTTTTTATGCGTGAGCTCCTTACTTCTCTAGGTCTACATGTAGCCTGGACCATAGAACCAGTAGCCAATTGTCAACGCACAGGGAATCACCTTGGTATTCAACCACATGCCTTTAAAGAGACATTTGAATTTTTAGAGGATGATATAGAGGATGTTACTGGAATTAAGATAGAAACCCCTATTAATCAAAAAGGTGCAGATATCTTATTTGTTGCTCCTTCTGGTGATTATTTCGGCACAGAGGGCACTTATACCTGTGCCGGTTATATGATGTTATTTGAATGGCTAAAAAGAAAATATGGTCTTAGTTATACCTGGAGTGCTTATGCTGGTGAGGGTGGAAATTTTGGGATGTTTACTTCTAATGAGGCACAAAAGAGACTGAGTGCTAAGATATATGCTGAGGCTAAGAGATTAGGGGTGAAGTGGATTATTGGGGGAGAGTGTGGCCACATGTGGCGGGATAAGCATCAATACATGGATACTATGAATGGTCCTGCGGATTTTTTGGAAGTGCCGGTTAATCCTATTACTGGCACGGTATTTGAGAATGCAAGGTCTACAAAGATGGTGCATATTTGTGAGTTTACGGCTGATTTAATCAGACATGGTAAATTAGATTTAGACCCAAGCAGAAATGATCATCTAATAGTTACCTATCATGATTCCTGTAACCCTTCTAGGGCCATGGGACTTCTTGAAGAACCAAGATATTGTATTAGGGCATGTTGTAATAATTTTTATGAGATGCCTGAGAATACTATTAGAGAAAAAACTTTTTGTTGTGCAGGTGGAAGTGGTGTAGGTTCGGATGAATTTCTAGAGATGCGCATGAGAGGTGGTATATGCAGGGGGAGTGCGGTAAAATATGTGCATGAAAAACATGGAGTGAATCGGCTTCTGTGTATTTGTGCTATTGATAGAGCTACTTTGGTTTCTATGATGGAATATTGGTGTCCTGCAGTAGATGTAGGTGGTATTCATGAATTGATAGCCAATGCCTTGGTATTTCCTGGCGAGAAGAGCCGGACAACGGATTTAAGAGGACTACCCCTTAAGAAGCCTGTTAAAGGAGTAGAAGTAGAAGAAGAGGAAATGGAGGAATAAAGAATGTATGATGGAGGTAAAATTTTAACCGGCCTCATTATTGGCATTGCTTTATTTACTTTACCCTTTTGGTTTAATTTAGGGAAGGCGGCAAAAATACCAGAGCCAAAGCTCACTCCCAAGGCAGAGAAAGCAAAATTTTGTGTAGAAACCAAAGAATACATGCAAGCAGAACACATGCACTTATTGGACCAATGGAGAGATTGGGTAGTCCGTGATGGTAATAGGATTTATGTAGGTCTTCATGACAAAAAATATGATATGAGTTTGCAAAATACCTGTATGGATTGCCACTCTAATAAGAAAAAGTTTTGTGATGAATGCCATAACTATGCAGATGTAACACCATATTGTTGGGAGTGTCATATTGAGCCTAAGGAAGAGGAGGAGAAGTAATGGGCCTTAACAGAAGAGAATTTTTAAAAATAGCAGGTGTTTCGGTAATGGGGTTAGGTGCCCCTACTATGGCTCTAAATGCACTTTTTAAGAACCAGTTAAATGCCTCACAAATCTCACCCAATCCCAAGGCTTTACATGCAAAAAGATGGGCTATGGTAGTAGATTTAAAAAAGATGAATAAAGAAATTGTTGAAAAGTGCATAAAGGCCTGTCATAGTATTCATAATGTGCCTCATATTCCTGATAAAAAACGTGAGATTAAGTGGATTTGGGAAACACATTTTGAACATGCCTTTCCAGAACAGGCACATGAACACATGGATGAAGTATTAGAACATATACCTGTGCCTGTGTTTTGTAATAACTGTGAGAATCCTCCTTGTGTGCAAGTTTGCCCTACAAAGGCTACATTTCAAAGAGAAGATGGTATTGTGATGATGGATATGCATCGTTGTATTGGCTGTAGATTCTGTATGGCTGCCTGTCCTTATGGCTCAAGGAGCTTTAATTGGCAAGATCCCCGTCCCTTTATTGTTAAGGAGAACCCTGAATATCCAACTAGAACGAAGGGAGTAGTAGAAAAATGTGAATTTTGTGCTGAAAGGCTGGAAAAAGGGCTTATGCCAGCCTGTGTGGAGGCATCTGAGGGGGCAATGATATTTGGTGACTTGGCAGACCCTGAATCAGAGGTAAGAAAAATATTACGTTCGCGTTATTCTATTCAGCGTAAACCTGGCCTAGGAACCAGGCCAGCAGTTTATTATTTAATATAATGAGGTAGCGCTATGTTTGAAAAGGCATTTCATGGAGGCAGAAAGTACTGGACAGTAGTAGCCATTTTGGCTGCCATTGCAGGAGTAGGTGCTATTTTTTATCTCTGGCAATTAAAGGTAGGATTGAAAATCACGGGCATGAGTAGAGATGTCTCTTGGGGTTTTTACATTGCCCAATTCACCTATCTGGTTGGCGTAGCGGCTGGAGGTGTAATGATAGCTTTGCCTTGTTATCTTCATAATTACAAGAAATTTGCCAGGATTGTTGTTTTAGGAGAGTTTATGGCCATAGCTGCTATCATTATGTGCCTTTTATTTATTATTGTGGACCTTGGAAAACCCATGCGTCTTTTTAATGTGGTATTACATCCTACTCCTAATTCTATTTTATTCTGGGATATGATTGTTTTGAATGTATATCTTTTTTTGAATGTGGTAGTAGGTTGGGCGGCCTTAGAGGCAGAGCGTTTTCATATGGAACCTGCCAAATGGGTGAAAGTTTTGGCTGTTTTCTCTGTAGTATGGGCACCTTGTATCCATATTGTTACTGCATTTCTTTATTCAGGTCTACCTGGAAGGCATTTTTGGCTTACTGCTATCATGGCTCCTCGTTTTCTTGCCTCCGCCTTTGCGGCTGGTCCTTCATTTATAGTGTTACTGGCTCTTATCATAAGAAAATATAGTAAATTTGACCCAGGGAGAGAAGCCATTCAGACTTTAGCTAAGATTATTACTTATTGCATTATCATTAATTTTTGTTTCTTCTTGTTTGAGGTTTTTACCACTTTCTACAGTCAGATACCAGGGCATATGAATCACTTTAAATACCTCTTTGTAGGATTAGAAGGACATGGGAAGTTGGTGCCCTGGATGTGGGTCTCTATGATAGGAATGTTTGTAGTTTGTATCCTTTTGGTCATTCCTAGTATACGCAGAAATGAAGGTTCATTGGCCTTTTGTTGTGTATTATTGATAATTACTACCTGGATAGACAAAGGTCTTGGTTTGGTCACTGGCGGTTTTGTGCCTAATCCTTTAGAAGAAATTACTGAGTATTGGCCTACAGTACCTGAGGCACTAATTACTTTAGGAGTGTGGGCTACTGGTTTTTTGGTGGTGACCATTCTTTATAAAATAGCTGTTTCAGTCAATGAGGAAATAGAGGCGTAAGAGTTAGATAAGAAAGCCTACCATTGAGGATGAAGGTATTAAAGTTGAGATAGACGATGGAGGATATCTTGTAAATTTTGAAGATGGGATGAAAAGGTAGCTTGTGTATTAGCTGAGAAGGAAGTTTTAAATGTCCTCTTACAAAAGAGCAAAGGGAAATATTAAAGTTTATGAGAAACTATTGCAAACAATATGATTCTTTTTCTGTAGTCCGCTCTATATGTAAAAATGTAGGTCAGGAAAAGGGTTGCGTATACCAAGAGTTTCCAGACCCTATTAAGGCGTGGAAGATTGCCGGACTTCCTAAACCTACAGCAAGAGTATTTGCTCTAGTGAGACATGAAATATCATAATATTTGCTATTATAAATATAGAAGTTTTGTGAGGAATTAATATGCCAATACAGCGGATTATAGGAATTTTGATTGTTTTTGGTATTGTGTTTATGGTTACAGGTGGGACTATATGGCACTTTACTGAATCGTGGACAGCGGTTCTAATTGGGGAGATTGCTACAGCGCTTTTGATTGTTCCCCCCATAATAATGCAAAGGAAAAAAGCAGGCTAATATTTAGATCAGGGATACTCTAAGGTTATTTTTCTCTTATTCAAAATTGCACTTTTTAAACAAGTTTTTTTACTTATTCAAAATCAAGGGTTTGTTGGGAAACTCAGATGCATATTATTTTTACCCAAGCTGTTCCCTAGTTTATTACGCCGTTTTCCGTTTTCGCACCCTTTGGGCTTACGGCTTTGACAGCGCTGCGCCGCGTGCTCCTGAAAAATTGAAGTATCATCACAGCTGGAATTTTCTCTTAAAATCAATTGCGGATTAAGAATTTAGTTGACTTCTACAACATTAAAAGGTTAAGCGCTAAAACTCTAGAAGCCAAATTCTTTATTGTGACCCAAGGTAGTATCAGAAAACGGGCATTATTCGTTATAAGATATAGCCTTTTTAGTTTTGTTTCTTCATTCCAACCGATAAAGCTATCCCTGACAGCACACTTTAAGGCGGCTGAACCCCAACCCAAAAGGGCCACCCAGTTATTGTCTATGGTAGCAACATAGCGCAAAGATTTAGCTGGTATACATTTATAGCCAAGATAATGGTATTTTCTTAAATAATACTCCCATAGGCTGACTTCTGTTTTTGTAATAGGCCGTAAGACTACGCTGCTTAAAGCATCTTCCATAACATTTTGATATACCATAGGTTGTAGAAAAAACTCAGAGGGTTTTTAATTTTTTAGGAAACTAAAAGAGCTGCCACGCCTTTGACTGTCATAGTTCTGGAAAATTCTGGGAAAGTCCTGTTTAAAAAAGCTAAAATCTATTATAATCCTAATTTATGTTGAAAAAACACTTACTTTCCCTTTGCACTGGGTTTTTGTTAATTTTCAGCTTCCCTCCCTTCTCTCTTTATCCTCTGGCTTGGATAGCCTTTTTACCACTTTTTGAGGCTATAGAAGAATTATCTCCTATCTATGCCTTTAGAATGGGATTTTTTAGTGGATGTGTGTTTTTTTTGGGTATCTTATACTGGATAGTTTACGCTATGGTATGTTATGGGGGTGTTTCTTTGCCCTTGAGTTTAGTGGCTCTCTTTTTATTGGTGCTTTATCTTGCCCTTTATTTTGCCCTTTTTTGCTATTTTATTAAAGTATTTTCTATAGCATTTTCTCCTATACTTATAGCTAGTTTATGGGTAAGTTTAGAATACATCAGAGCCCACTTTCTTACTGGTTTCCCTTGGGAACTTTTAGGTGATTCTCAATACAACTGGTTATCCTTTATTCAAGTAGCAGATATTGGTGGGGTATATTTACTTTCTTTTTTAGTAATGTGGGGGAACGCTAGTTTTTTCCAATGTTTAAAGAAAAGAAACAGACAATCTTATTTTGGCCTTTTTATCTTGGTAGTTTGTTTAGGAACAACCCTTTTTTACGGCCAGAATCGCCTCTCTTTTTGGAAAAAGCAATGCCTTATTTCGCCTAAAAAAATTAATATTGGCATCATCCAGGGTAATATAAACCAAAATCAGAAATGGAAACCTACCTTTCAGGCAAGCACGGTAAAAATCTATGAACACCTCAGCAAACAGGCTGTTAAAAACCATCCTGAATTGCTCATCTGGCCAGAAACAGCTCTACCTTTTTATTTTCAAGAAATCTCCCCTTTGCGTAAACAAATATTAACTCTGGTTAAAGAAATAAAAACTTCTATTCTATTGGGAAGTCCTGCTTACGAAACAGGGGCTGAAGGAATTAAATACTTTAATCGGGCTTATCTTATCAATGAACAGGGTAAAATCGTAGGCTATTATGATAAAGTACATCTAGTGCCCTTTGGAGAATACATCCCATGTCGTAAATGGTTACCTTTCCTTTCAGCTATTGCTCCTAGTGTTGGCGATTTCTCTTCTGGTAAAGAAATACAACCTCTTTTTCTTAATGGCAGGTATTCCTTTGGTGTCCTCATTTGTTTTGAAAGTATTTTTCCAGCATTGAGTCGGAAGGTAGTCCAAAGACAGGCTCTTTTCTTGGTAAATATTACCAATGATGCCTGGTTTGGTCGCACCAGTGCTCCTTATCAGCACCTAGCTATGTTAGTATTGCGAGCGGTGGAAAACAGACGGGGTATTGCCAGAGCAGCTAATACTGGATTTAGCGCCTTTATTGAACCTACAGGTAGCATAATTATGCAAACTAAATTATTTGAGAGGTCTTATCTTACAGCTAAGTTACCTTTAATAGAAAATAAAACATTTTATACTAAGCATGGAGACATCTTGGTTTTTTTAAATTTCTGTGTTATATTTATATTAATCATAAAAACTATAAGGAGGGGTGGATGGAAGAGATTAAAGAAAGTTTGAACAATCTTAATGCTCTCTTTCTTAAACTTGAGGAGTATCTTTGACCTCCCTTCGAAACTATCTCGCCTGGAAGAAATAAACAAAATTATTGTTAACCATAAAGATTGGCAGCAGATACAAGAAATAAGGCCTTTATTACAAGAAAAAAGTAGGATTCAGGAAACAATCAAGCTTTGGGAACAACAAAAAAAGGCCTTAGAGGATTTAAATGTTCTCTATGAACTGGCTGAGGAAGAAAAAGACATCCAAATTTTAAAGGAAATAAGTGATGAAATCTCTCAATTGGAGACAAAAGTAAAAAAAATAAGATTGCAATGGCTTTTGAATCAACCTGCCGACAAACTCAATGCTATAGTGGAAATCCATGCTGGAGCTGGAGGAACAGATGCTCAAGATTGGGCAGAAATCCTTTTACGTATGTATCTCCGCTGGGCAGAAAACATGGGATTTAAGGTAAAATTTTTAGATACCTCTACTGCAGAGGAAGCAGGCATAAAAAGTGTGGTCTTTTTAGTAAAGGGTCATTATGCCTATGGCTTTTTAAAAGCCGAAACGGGTATCCATCGGTTAATTCGTATTTCTCCTTTTGATGCCAGTGGAAGACGGCATACCTCCTTTGCTGCTGTTTCAGTATACCCTCAAGTAGATGAAAACATTCAAATTGAAATAAAAGAAACAGACCTGAAAATCGAAACTTTTCGCTCTAGTGGAGCAGGAGGGCAACATGTAAATAAAGTTGAAACCGCCGTGAGGATTACCCATATTCCTACAGGAATTGTAGTTCAATGCCAAGACCAGCGTTCACAATTTCGCAACAAAGAAGTAGCTTTAATGATTTTGAAATCCCGTTTGTATAATTTAGAACTCCAGAAAAGGGAGGAAAAAAAGAAGGAAATTTATACTAACCAAAAAGAAATCGCTTGGGGAAATCAAATCAGGACATATACTTTACATCCTTATAAATTAGTTAAAGACCACCGCACTCAATTAGAAGTTCCCCAAATAGAAAAAGTTTTAAATGGAGAAATAGACCATTTTATTGAGGCTTATCTTTTACATAAAATAAGGGAAAGACAATAGCAGGACACTAGCTTTCACTAACATATTTTGCAATCAAATCACCTACTTCAGAAGTAGACATACCCATTTTACCAGCCGAAAGGCTCTTTATATCTTTCTTAAGAGCCTTCATTACTGCCTGCTCTATATCAGCGGCGGCCTTCTCTTCTCCTAAGGTTTCTAACATCATTTGTCCTGCACAGATAGCTGCCAAGGGGTTAATCACATTTTTACCTGCATATTTTGGTGCTGAACCTCCTATGGGTTCAAACATTGATACTCCTTCAGGGTTAATATTTGCTCCTGCTGCTATACCCATACCTCCTTGGATTATAGCTCCCAAATCAGTAATAATATCCCCAAACATATTATCAGTCACAATTACATCAAACCATTCTGGATTCTTCACCATCCACATACAGGTAGCATCCACATGGGCATACTGAATTTTAATATCTTTATACTCCTGAGCTAACTCATGGAAGACACGCTCCCATAGGTCAAAGGCGTAAGTCAACACATTGGTCTTTCCACAAAGTAATAACTCTTTCTTTTTATTCCGTTTGCGGCAATATTCAAAGGCATATCGCAGACATCGTTCTACCCCTTTTCGGGTGTTAATGGATTCTTGAATGGCTATTTCATCAGGTGTTCCCTTCTTAAGAAATCCACCAGCTCCCGTGTAAAGACCCTCAGTGTTCTCTCTAACAACCACAAAGTCTATATCATCAGGCCCTTTATCCTTTAAAGGGGTATAAACTCCTTCATAAAGTTTAACAGGTCTGAGGTTAATATATTGGTCTAAAGCAAAACGAAGTTTTAACAAAATGCCCTTTTCTAATATCCCAGGTTTTACCTCAGGATGGCCAATAGCCCCTAAATAAATAGCGTCTTTTTGAGATAACTCATTTAAAGCAGAATCTGGTAAGGTTTCTCCTGTTCTTTTATAACGCTCACCCCCGAAATCAAACTCTTCTAATTCTAGCTTAAAACCATATTTAGTTGAAACTGCCTGCAACACCTTCACTCCCTCACGGATTACCTCAGGACCAGTACCATCACCAGGGATAACTGCTATCTTGTAAGTCTTGGCCATTTCCATCTCCTATTATGAATTTATGGCCATTATATGCAAATTTCTTCTCATGGGCAAGTATTTTTCATCTATCCCTATTTCGCTTTGGCTGCAGAAGTTAGAATACTACCAGGGTTTTTCAAGATTATTGACTTGTCCTAAAAAATGATTATTTGTTTAAATGGAGAGTTTAAAAATACTTAAAAGGAGGTGATAGAAAATGTTTGAAATTCTACCTTGGAGTGCAAGGAGAGAATTAGAAACTCTGAGAAAGGAAATGGATAGATTGTGGGAAGGATTTTTTGGTGAAAGAAGAGGTTTAGAAAGTGCTGAAGTATGGGCACCGGCCTTAGATCTCAGCGAGACCAAGGATAAATTGATTGTAAAGGCCGAATTACCTGGCGTTGATCCTAAAGATGTGGATGTGTCCTTAACTGGGAATGTATTAACTATTAAGGGAGAAAAGAAAGAGGAAAAAGAGGAAAAAGAGGAAAATTATCACATGATAGAACGCAGGTATGGTAGCTTTGTGCGTAGTGTCAGGCTTCCTGTAGAAGTAGAAGAGGATAAAATTGAGGCTTCCTATAAAAAAGGTGTATTAAAAATAGTATTACCTAAGTCTGAAAAGGCTAAACCAAAGGGCATTAAAATCAAGGTCGAATAAATGATTTGTCTTTTGCGCCCAAAATTTATTTGGGCGCAATTTTTTTATTCTTAGACATAAATAGTTCTATATTCAATAGGCCTGAGGTGAGAATATTTAAAAAGAGGTAAAAGTAGTTGTTTATTTACTACTAGCCAATAATGGTCAGGATTTAATTCCCTTAATTTCCCATCTAGCGGAGGAAGAGAAACTTCGGGGTGAGAATAAGTTACTTCAAAAAGGCCTACCCCATATTCTTTATTCCGATAAACAAGGAAGGAATTCTCAAAGATTTCTTTTTTCATTTTATTTTCACTAGTTATTTTTCTAATTTCTTCATTAGATAACTTTAATAATACAAATTTAGTTAGAGTTCCATCTGTAGTAATTTTAGTAAGAGAGCGACAACTGGTGCTGCTGACATAAATAGTAGAAATGAAATCCAAATGTCTTAAATATTGGGCTGCAATGATAGCTGCAGTTCGTCTCCCCCCTGCTGTATAGTGAAATCCATAATATTCAAAAAATTTCTGCTGTAATAATTGGGCATACCGTTCTCCTTTTTCATACAATTCTTTTGAAATATACCTCAAATACCTAGCTAAATCTTCGGCAGCCGCATCAATTGGCCAATCTATTTTTACTCTAAAGTGAGAAAGAAGGTAACGGATAGTTTTGGTTGAGCTGTCCCGTTGAATTAGCAATGCAAAATCTACAGGCAAAAGCTGCTCTAGCAACTTGAAAAAACCTGTCTGGTCAAAATAGGATAGATTTTTAGAAAAATCCTTATAAAGTTTAAAATCCACAAGATATTGGAGATTCTCTTTAATTAATTTGTTGGTTTCAAAAAAACGGATATACCGTTTACAATAACTAGGCAGAGTTCCTTCACAAAATATGATTAAAAAGGCATTATGTGAAGAATACTCCTTTTCATAGATTCGAGCCCTCGGCTTTAGTTCTCTTTTATCTACAAAGGGATATTGTGTTTCTAAGTCTAAAAACTTCCAAAAGGAATCTACTAGTGCCTTTTGAATCGCAACCCTATCTAATTCTTGCTGTAAAAAATGATAGATGATGCGTCCTGTTCTTTCTTGATAACTTATTTGTTCTTTAGATAATGGCATTTTATCCCCATGCCTTTTTTATTTGGTGTAAAATATAGGTTTCTAAACTTTTACTGGTTACCGAACTTATAGTATTTTTCAAATTAACCAGGGGTATTTCTACCCGTGCCATCTCTTTATGTCCACCTGCCCGTCCAATTATACCAAAGGCCTTTTCAGCCAGTCTTCCTGCGTGTTTGCGATAGTCGCTAGTCCGAAAAATTATAATCAGAACATCCTCACATAGGCCAGAAACTATACTGTATGAATTTTCGTATATCCTTAGCAGGAAATCAGCTAGAATGACGCAAATATCTGGTTTTTTAATCTTTTCTAAATAAACAAATATCCTATGGCGAGCCAGATCTACCTTCATGACCTCAAATGCTTTTTTAAAATAAGGAATAATCTCCAACCTAAACTCAGAAGTTTCTATCTTACGAACAATTGTCTGGTTAATGTATTTAAATAAATACCTGAAGGCTTGAATGTCTTTTTCTGTACCTCGGAGGACAAAATTTTGAGTATCGGCTTTAATACCGTAAAAAAGGGCAGTGGCCAGCCGAGAAGAGGGTTTAATCCTAGCTGCTCGTATATATTCAGTTAAAAGCGTAGCAGTTGCTCCATATTCTGGCTCTATATCCACAAAACTTCCAGAAATTTCTTTTTTTATAGGGTGGTGATCGATAATAATATCAAAGGAAATTTTCTCTAATACTGAAAAGTGTTGGGGTTGAGAATCAACCAAAGCAAATTTATTATACATAGAACAATCTATTTTTGCTATAAGATCAATAGGAATTTTTAGCAAATGAACCATGGTCAAATTATCAATGCGTTCAATCTCACGAATGGAAGCAATGGTTACGGTTTTTACCTTTCGCCATAAAAGTCTTTTTAAGGCCCAAGCGCTAGAAATAGAGTCAGGATCAGGAACAATCAAAATCAATACCTGATCTTCAGAAGTAATAGTTTCAAAAAGATATTTTATTTTTTCTTTAGCCGATTTAAAAATCATATTTACAGAATAAAGATTTTTTAGAAAAAATCAATCCTAAAACAGATTGGACATTCCCCAAAATTTAGGCGTTAATCTTTAAAAACATTGATGAATTAAGGATTTTTGGCGTTCAATAAGTGGAATAAGAAAAAAGCACACTTTAACTTCACCAACCTGTTTATAGCTTAGCAGATTGCTCCGTTAAGCCATCAAGACCAAGCCCTT
>Ga0190349_1000391_pt1 | contig 13550 bp, 10 predicted proteins | sample 48721378_MG_FD_179798 | JGI IMG/M metagenome (GOLD analysis project Ga0190349, IMG submission 179798) | Hydrothermal vent microbial mat bacterial communities from Southern Trench, Guaymas Basin, Mexico - 4872-13-7-8_MG | ecosystem: Environmental > Aquatic > Marine > Hydrothermal vents >...
TACTTCTTCTACCTTGCTATTCGTTCTACTCTACTCCTACCTTGTCTATTACAGGAGACCGGGATATTAAACGACTTAAGAATCACGGCTTAAAAGATAAGGCAAAAGATATAGTTTGTTATTTTAGTTTTTTCTTTTGGTATTCTATAGCCTTTCGTTGTTTGTCTTTTCCTCACGATTCACGAATCACGAATCACGGTCTTTTTACTTCCCGTTTCTCTCCTACCTTATCTGTCCAGGAGACCAAAAGAAAAAAATAAAAAAACTTTCTACCTTCTTCTACTTTTTCTTCCTTTTATCTGCCTCAAAAGAAAAGTAGAAAGGAGAATTCCTGTGAATGTACTGAACAAAGTGATTAAGAAAAGTGTCTTGTAGGAAAAAATATCAACGATATAACCACCCAGAATAGGGAAAAGCCACATTACTGAAATCAATGTGCCTCTAAGACTTATATATAACGGTCTTTTACCTTTTTTTGCGATATCAAGGTTGAAATTGGCAAACCCTACAATTCTTCCGCTCCTATAGCAGCCTACAAAGAAGAATGATACGCTTAAAAGTAGGGGATTTATTATAAATAATAGAATAGAGAGAAAAGGAAGAAGACTTGAAAGAAATATTACAGCCCCATTCCCCTTTTTTCTGGAGACAAAACCCCAGAGGAGGTTCGAAAGAATTGCCCCAAGCATATACAAGGAGATAAAATAGCCAATTACACCTATTTTCATACCTATAACATCCCTGGCGTATATGGACAGGAATGGGAAAGAGAGGTATAAACTCCCAGAGATGATTTCAGTGATAATAGAGGTTCTCAGTAGAACATCCTCCTTCATAGTTTTTGATGCGTCTTTTATAAAATTCTTAAATGACCTCTTCTCCTGGGTTATTTTTTCTTCAGGCTCACTGATATTCCCTAAAGCCAGATAAGCGATACCTATGAAAATAGCGGTTGTTAAAAATAATAATCCGTAGCTTTGGGGAAAGGCAACCCTGCCCGAGAGGATGAATCTTACAAGAAAACCCATTGCCATGCCGCCAAGATTCCCCCAGAATAATCTCTGTGCAAAGAATGTCCCCCTGTATTTCGAGGGGATTGCCTTTGCAATGATATCGTAGAAGGGTATACTTGCGACCCCCCCTCCCAGGGAATAGGTTAGTAATAACAGAGGAATGACGACTGCCATAAAGGGTTTATTTGTACCGAAGAAAAAAGTAAGCAGAGCCATAGAAAGGAAACAAAAAAATCTCAGGGTAATCACTACGATAAGTACCGGTTTTTTTCTTTGTCTGTATTCGAGGACATTTGCAGTAAATAACTGGGGTACAATATTCCCCAGCCTCATAAAACTTGAGAATAGACCTACAAGTGTTTTTGACGAGAAATATAGACTTAAAAAGATGGGAAGGACTGTATCGCTGTTTGAAGCCGCCAGTCCAGAGTTAAAAAACAGCCCGTGTATAATTCCAAGAATATAGTTTTTCCTTTTCACAAGGATATGGTAGTATAGACAAACTAATTGTCAATAAAAGGAGGATAATTGAAGAAAAAATATTGTATAAAAAAATATAACAATTTTGTAAAAAAATACTTGACAAGAATTCTATATTTGGTACAATCGCTAAAACAAAAAAGGAGGTGTTTATGAAGCGCTCTCGTATTGCCTTATTTATTATTTGTTTGTTGTTGGTCACCCCTATCTTTTCGTACGGAAAAATTATATCCCATGACTATTATATTGAGACAGTTGACCCCGGTATTAAAGTTCACCTTAGAGAGGTTGTTTCAACAAAAACAAAGCAGTTTTCTAAGAAGAATGTCATTCTATTTGTTCATGGATCAACCACACCTGGTCCTGTTGTTTTTGATTTGCCGGTAAAGGGCTATTCATGGGCAAAATTCATGGCGAATCATGGTTTTGCGTCTTATATCATTGAAATTAGAGGCTATGGAGGATCAACTCGACCGCCCGAAATGGAGGAACCTCCATCAAAGCACAGACCAATTTGTAGGGCAATGGATGCGATAAAGGATATTGATGCTGCAGTAACCTTTATCATGGAAAAAAGAGGTGTAAAGAAGGTTTCGCTCCTTGGGTGGTCCTGGGGAACTATTACGACAGGTCTCTACAGTTCTCTTTTCCCGGATAAGGTAAATAAACTTATTTTGTATGCCCCTGTGTACAAAATTAGCCCTAGGATTAGTGCAATTTTTTCTGACAAGTCGTTTAAATATGAGTTTACAAAAAAGATAGGCGCATATACTTATCTCAGTGCTAAAAAGATACAATCAGGTTGGGACAAACAAATCGCAGTTGAAGATAAATCCTTATGGAGAGAGCCTAAAGTCCTAAAGGCGTGGCTTGCAGGATGTTTGGGTTCTGATCCTACATCTAATACAAGAACACCACCAAGCTACAGAAATCCTATGGGTTGTTATAACGATGCGTGGTATACTGCTACTATAGCAAGGTCTTATGATGCAGCTAAAATTACTGCACCTGTTCTTATTGTTAGAGGTGCTAACGACGGCAGCGTAACAAGAGAAGATAGTTTTGCAAATATGAGGGCTTTGACGAATGCTAAATATAAAAGATTTGTAGAGTTTGACGATGCAACCCATTTTATGGCACTGGAGAAAAAACACAGACATCTCTGGAATGAAGTTTTGCATTTTCTCAATAATGGTTAAACAGAGGAGGAGATATGAAAAAATACAGGTATATTCTTTTTTTGCTAGTGATGTCTATTATATTTCCTGTCACTTTAAGTGCTAAAATTCTAACGAAAGAGTATTATATCAAGGGTGGGAAATATGGCAAAATTGCTGTAAGGGAGAAGTATGATCCCAGTTGTAAGTTTAATGAAGGTAATATAATTTTATTTGTTCATGGCGCTACCTATCCATATGAATCAGGTTTTGACCTCCCTGTTCCTGGGTATTCCTGGATGGAGTATATGGCGGAACATGGGTTTGATGCCTTTGCAGTTGATATAGAAGGATACGGTAAATCAGCAAGGCCTCCTGAGATGGATCTTCCTCCTAATAAAAGTAAACCTCTCTGTCAATCAGATGTAGCGGTTCTCGACATAAAGAGGGTGGTTGATTTTATTACAAAAAAAAGAAAGGTTAAAAAGATCAATATTTTAGGGTGGTCGTGGGGAACGATAACAACAGGGAGATATACAGCGGAAAATCCGGGCAAGGTAAGAAAATTGATACTATTTGGGCCGCTGTATGGCGGGATTAAGAATCCTCTGGGAAAGAGGCTGGCAAACCCCAAAAATCCAAAAGAATTTAACCCTCGTATTCCTGGATATAGGCTGGTTGATGCCAAAGGCATAGAATCAAGATGGATGAAGGAAGTGAAGGGGGATTGGCTTCCAAAAGAAGTCTTGGATGAGTTTATTAAGCAATCTCTGGAATCCGATCCAACGAGTAAAAGTAGGAATCCACCTTCACTAAGAGCTCCAAATGGCTGTTATGTTGATGTTTTTCTTTCAACCACTGGTTCTCCAGTTTACGATGCTTCAAAAATTACATGTCCTGTCCTAATTATGAGGGGAGATGCTGACCATACTACTTTGGACGACGATGCAAGAAGTATTTGGAATGCCTTAACGAGTGTTCCATATAAAAGATATATTGTGTTTGCAGATGGGACGCACCATGCAAGCCTTGAATCAAAAACCCATTTACAAGTTTATAGTGAAACAGCTGCATTTCTAAAAGAATAAAAAGGAGGAAAATATGTTGAAAAAAGTAATTTTAATTGGTATATTTATTTTAGCTTTTCCAACTTTTTTGTATAGTGGAGAGATTAAATACAACGGTGTATGCAGAGTTAGAGCTTTTGACTGGAGTAATAATAATCTTAGGAGTGATACGTTGTTTAATAGTACATATTTTGATCAGAGGATCAGAATAGGCATGGATTTTGTTTTTAATAAAAGCTTGAAAGTTATTACAAGATTTGATGTCTTGGAAGGAACCTGGCGTGCACCTAGCTTTGACTCCCCTGATTTCGACGTTGCGTACATCTCTGTAACTAAAAAACTAGGGCATCTTGGTCTTTTTAACCTAAGAGCAGGATATGTCCCATTTGGGAGTTTTGGTACTTCTTTTGGTAATACGGTAGATGAAGCTTCCTATCCAGCTATTGAACTATTTTTATTTAAGGGAAAGAATACCTTCCTCATTATTCCGGAGGTAAAAATAACTGAAAATGATAGTGATTTTGCTGTAGAGAAGGGAGATTGTGACGCATTTGTAGGTTTATGGATAGGAAAATATTCTAATTTTCAAACTGGGATATATATACTTTATCTTAAAAACGATGCTTATATACCTGATTTTACATATAATAAATATGGTGCCACATACTATATTAAAGGAAAATTTGGAAATATTAATTATGAAGCTGAGGCTGGATATAATGGCGGGCTGAAAGATTATAGTGATACAACCCTTACTGATTCAAAGCTAAAAGAAATGGGAGCATACTTTAAGTCTTCTTATGCAATAGGTAAAAATAGTGTGGGCCTTTTAGCAGCATATACCTCTGGTGATGATCCTTCAACGGTTGATGATGAAGGCTACGATGCTAACATAGATTTTCAACCTTGCAGAATCTTATTCAACAGGTATACAGGATCCATTGGGTCATATGCCACGACAACAAAGACAATGCAAAATGCATACTTAGGTCAAATGTTTTTTGACTTTAGTCTTCCAAATAACTTTAAGGCTTCTTTGAGCGTATCGTATGCAATGGCAGATAAAGTGCCTTCTAGTTATATATCCAAAAAAATTGGAACTGAAATCGATGGCTCTATTAGTTACTCACTTATGAAAAATATGGATTTCTCTTTATTCGGAGGATATTTAATTCCTGGTGATTTTTATAAGGGAACAAGTACTACAAATAGAGTCGATCCTACCTATCTAATTGGAACAGAACTTATAGCCAAATTCTGACTATGAAAATGAGGGAATGGGTCAAAAATAGAGACGAGATCTTAAAAGATAGGCCTGCTTCGTTAATAGCTCTTCGTCAGGTTGCAATTGATCTAATAAATACTGCTATTGAGAGTTCTCAACCCGACTTAACGCTCAAAGAAAACGTTTCATTAAACCAGAACACGTTAATGCTTGGTAGTATTTCAATAGATCTCTCCAAAATTAGAAATTTATATGTTGTAGGATTTGGAAAGGCTTCCTATACGATGGCAAGATCAATTGAGGAAATTCTGGATGATAGGATAACCGAAGGTATTGTCTCCACTAAGTTTGGGTATGGAGGCAAATTAAAAAAAATAAAAGTTATAGAAGCAGGCCATCCCATTCCTTCAGAAGAGGGTTTAAAGGCTGCGAAGGAGATTGTAACAATCGCAAAAAAATCTAAAAGGAATGACCTCATTATTCTTTTGGTTTCAGGAGGAGGTTCTGCCCTGGCACCTTTACCTCCAGATACGATATCTCTATCGGATAAACAGAAAATAAACAATCTCTTACTTTCCTCTGGTGCAAATATAGAAGAAATAAATGCAGTAAGGAAGCACATATCATTGATAAAAGGTGGCAGATTTGCAGAAATTGCGTATCCAGCGAGGGTTATTGGCTTGATCGTCTCAGATGTTGTGGGTGATAGACTTGATACAATAAGTTCAGGTCCATCTGTCCCTGATAACACAACTTTTGAGGACGCCTTTGGTGTTCTTAAAAAATACAACATAATAGATAAAGTTCCTTCAACTGTCATTTCTCACATCAGAAAGGGGATAAAGGGAGATATTCCTGAGACACCAAAGAAAGGAAGTAAGTATTTTTCAAAAGTCAATAATATAATTTTAATAAATAATATGACTGCGCTTAAATCAATAGAAAGGAAAGCCAGATCTCTTGGTTTCAATACATTGATACTTTCTTCAGAAATAGAAGGAGAAAGTATAGAGGTTGGAAAAGTTATGGCAGGTATTGCAAAAGAGACAGTAAAATCTGGGTTTCCTATTCCTACACCTTGTGTAATTATCAGTGGTGGGGAAACAACGGTTACTCTGGATCATTCAAGTGGAATGGGTGGACCAAATCAGGAATGTGCAGTCGGTTTTGCGACCAAAATGCCTTCTTATCTAAATGTCGTTTTTACTGCAATTGATTCTGATGGTACAGATGGACCCACAAATTATGCTGGTGGGATTGTTGATACGGAAAGCAAAAAAATCTGGATAAATAAAAATATTGCACTTGATAAGTTAATAAATGATCATAACACAAGCTCAATTCTCAAGAGTTCCAATGATATTATTATTACTGGATCTACAGGAACAAATGTAAATGATATAAGAATTATCATTATGTCAAAAACTCAAAAAGAGAGGAGAGGTAAATATGGTTAATCAAATCTGGTTGTTCGTAGTTTTTGCAGTTTCTATCATATTTATCATTTTAGCGACTGCAAAATTCAGACTTCATGCATTTCTTGTCTTGATACTTGCAGCATATTTTGTAGGTCTTTTTTCAAAGATGCCCTTGCCTGATATAGTGTCAATAATCGCTAAGGGATTTGGTAATACTATAGGTTACATAGGCATCGTTATTGCATTTGGCACTATAATAGGGACTTTCCTGGAGAAATCGGGGGGAGCATTTTCTATGGCGGATGCCTTACTAAGGATTGTGGGCAAATCAAAGAGTCCCCTTGCAATGGCTATCACAGGTTTTATTGTCTCTATCCCGGTATTCTGTGATTCTGGTTTTGTAATACTGTCCCCATTGAATAAGGCACTTTCGAAAGAGTCGAAGATAACCCTTGCTACCTATGCAATGGCATTAAGTTTAGGACTTTATGCCACTCACACATTGGTCCCTCCGACCCCTGGGCCTATTGCAGCCGCTGGGTTGCTCTCTGCAGATCTTGGGACTGTTATTCTTCTGGGTTTAATTGCGTCTATACCGGCGACTATTGTAGGATATTTCTTTGCAACAAAATTTGCATCCAGATTTGAAATCGAACCTGATATAAAAGAAACTTATGAAGAGCTTAAGAAAAAGCATAAAAAATTACCTTCGGCAACAATGGCATTTCTTCCTATTGTTATTCCAATTGTATTGATTGTTTTTAAATCCATTGCTGATTTCCCTTCCCATATTTTTGGTGTAGGTATGGCAAAAAATATACTTGATTTTATAGGTCATCCAATTACTGCCCTTATGATAGGTGTTTTTATTGCGTTCGGAATGGCACCTAATCTTAAAGAAGAAATAATTGGAACAAAAGGATGGGTTGGCGTCGGATTAGTTAATGCCGCAATTATTATCCTTATAACAGGTGCGGGTGGCGCATTTGGGGCTATTTTAAAGGCTACTCCAATTACTGAGTTCTTAAAACAGCATCTTGTACATTATCGAATGAGCATTTTCCTCCCATTCTTAATTGCTGCAGCATTGAAAACGGCTCAAGGTTCATCAACAGTAGCAATAATAACAACATCTGCAATTATAGCTCCAATAATGGGTTCACTTGGGCTTGCCTCTCCAATTGGTAGGGCACTTGCTGTAATTGCGGTTGGAGCGGGTTCAATGGTCGTTTCACATGCAAATGATAGTTATTTTTGGGTCGTGTCTCAATTCTCTAATATGGATGTTGCTACCGCATATAAGACCCAGACATTTGGAACTTTCCTTGAGGGTTTAGCTTCTTTCATTGCAGTAGCAATTATGGCATTAATACTATTATAGTCAAAGAGGAGATTTTACTCCTATTGACTTTTTATAGTGTATAATTTATCATTAGTTAATGAAAGTAAAACTGGCATTTATTGCTTTATCATTGTTATTCTTTACAAGTTGTAATCTTGGAAATAAAACAATTCAGAAAGGTAACGATCTTTTTTTACTCACCAAAATTTTTGAGAAAAAAGGGGAGTCCTACTGTCGTCCTCTTGATTTAATGTATGGGCCTTCGAGTGAATTCGTTGTATTTACTATTGATAGCAACAAGATAGCTATACTTGACTCGAACTTTACTGTTACAAAGAAATTCTCAATTAGTGATAAAATTGATTGGGAGAATATTGAAGATTTAAATATATTCCCTGTAGATAGTCTGGGTCACAATGGATTCTCATTTGAAACAAAGGATAAAATACTACATTATTTTGATTATAGAACTGGCATTAGAGAATTTGATCTCACTGATATATACAATAATATTGAGGGAAAGGTATACTTTAAGAAAGTTTTCTTCTCCTCTTCTTTTGGGCCAATGATTGTTGTTACTACTGAAGTAAGTAAAAATGTTAATTTCTATATTTTTAGTCTTTCCCCTTTTAAAATTATTGAAAAGGTCGTTAGAAAAGGTAGACCCCTTAAAGCATATGTATCTGATAATTCATCCTTTTTCCTTATAAAAGGAAATAATTTTAAAATACTCTCGTTCTATCAAGGGACTTCTCTTTCAGTAAAAGAATTCAACCAAAAAATATCCGATTTTTTTGTTATTCGGGGGGAGAAAAGAGAGAAGGCTATATGTGTTGTACCAAAGGAAAATGGAACAAAGGAAATATGGTCTTTTTCTCTTAAGGACTCTTCTTCTCAAAAACTCTTTGAGATTACTGGGAATCAACTGAATTATTTTATTCCATTAGATACTTGGGGATCGATCTTAACCTGTATGGACGATACTCTTCTTTATCTATATATATCAAATAAATTAAAGAAATTTGTTTTTCCTCCAGTCCATTCCATAAGTACAGTAAGAAATCTATTGGGATGGAATCAAGTTTTAATCGTTATTAAATTCAAAGATAAAAAAAGGATAATTTTTGATGAACTTATGAAACCTATTGTCTCTCTACCTGAATTCAAAAAAATATATGAATTTAAAAAGGTTGAATCCTATGGCCTTGTGATTAATCAATCTAACGGGTTTGTAATCTCACTTTTGAATCTAAACTATTCACTTTTAAAAAGGGCTCTTATTTTAACAATATTGATAGTATTTATCATCTTTGGTTTACTCATAATAATATGGTTATTCTTTAAACTTCGTTTTCTACTTATTATTCACAATAAGCTTCTATCCAATTCTGAAAATATGATACTTGTAGTAGACAATTGGGGACTTGTTATTTTTATGAATAATCAATTCAAAAAGTTACTTTCTCCTTTTATTGATACTTCTTTTCATTATAGGATTAATATCAGGCATCTTTTTACCTCTCCCGCCTTAATGAAATTACGCAAACTTTATGAAAGTGCAAGAATAGATAGGAAGGAAATAGAAGACGTTTTAGAAATCACCATAGGTGAAAGGAGCGCTACTTTGGTCGTTAATATTTCTCCTATGAAAGTAAAAAATAGGCTCATCGTTGGTTATATAATGTCAATAGAGGACATTTCTGAAATAATTGAAAATAAAAGAATGATTACCTGGGCAATAATGGCAAGAAACATTACACATGAGATTAGAAATCCTCTTTCATCCATTATTCTGGCAACCCGAAGGCTTGAAAAAAAATTAAGTGATGAAAAGGAAAATTTGGGTGAGAAATATGGGAAATATCTTAACAGCATCAATTCTGAAGCTGAAAGAATTAATCACCTAATTACCACTTTGCTTAAGCTATATGTAGGGAATATCGAAGCCTATGCATTTGAGAATTTGAATAGTATAGTAACTGAGTCGCTCGAATCATTTAGCTCAAAGATACCTGAAACAATAAGCCTCTCTGTGAAACTGAAAAAGAAATTACCTTTGGTTAAAGTAGACAAAGACCTTGCAATCTTAGCGATTTCCAATATCATTAATAATGCAATTGACGCAATTGATAGTAAAAATGGACTCATAACTATTAGGACCTACATTGATAATACATATGCAGTTCTTGAAATTGATGATAATGGCAGGGGTATTAAACAGGATGACCTGGGGAAAATAATAGATTTGGGTTACACAACTAAAGAGACTGGTTTTGGTCTGGGACTGTCAATTGCGAAGGAGATAATTGAGAAATTTGATGGAAATCTAAAAATAAGAAGCGTTGAAGGAAAAGGAACAAGTGTTTATTTAAAATTTAAAATAGTAAACAAAGATGAAAAAAAGGATACCAAAGATTTTAGTAGTTGATGATGAAAAAAATATAACCCTTTTTCTCTCAGAAATTCTTGAAGATGAAGGCTATATTTCTGAAACAGCTGAGGATGGGGAAGTTGCCTTACAGAAATTACTGCGGGATAAATTTGATGTTGTCCTGCTCGATCTAAAAATGCCTCGAATGGATGGTATAACCCTATTAAAGAAAATAAATACATTGGATATTGATCCTTGTATTATTATTTTGACCGGTCACGGCACGATTCAGGATGCCTTGCTTTGTACAAAGTTGGGTGCATATGATTTTATTGAAAAACCAGTTGATGTGGATAAAATACTTGTTACACTTAAAAATTGCCTTAAAGAGAAGAAATTATTACTTGAAAACAGAATACTGAAAGGGGAAGAACAAAAACCTGTTTTTAAATCAAAATCAATGCAGAATGTTAAAAAATTAATCGAGGATAATGCAAATTCTGAAGCCCCCGTAATCATTTATGCTCCTGTGAATTCTGATAAAAGAGTTATTGCCAGATATATTCATCGTATTTCGAAAAGAAAAAGAGGACCATTTATATTTTTTGATTGTTCTTATACTCCGCAGGAACTCATCGATAAAAGCTTATTTGATTATTCTGGGAATAATGAAAATCTCCTTGAGGGTAAATTCTATCAAGCTCATACAGGAACCCTTTTAATTGAAAATATTGAACATTGCCCTCTAAAAACACAGGAAAGAATACTTTATTATTTAACTGAGGGAATGGTAGTAAGAAATAATAAATCATCAGGAGACCTATTAGATGTCAGGCTGATTTTTGATACCAGTGAAAATCTCTCTTTACTCGCTCAAGAAAAAAAATTCCATCCAAAATTATTATTTGCTATAGAAATTATTAAAATAAATATTCCCCCCCTCAGTACTCGTAAAGACGATATCCCTGTTTTATTCCTACAATTTCTTAATAACCTGTGTGAGAAAGATAGCCTTCCTGTGAAAACTGTTTCTAAGGACGTTTTCAAACTTCTTAAGGCATATCCCTGGCCAGGGGATGTGGAAGAACTAAAGAATTTTACGTATAAAGTTTATTCGCTTTTATCACAAAAGAAAACAATAACCCTGGAAGACATAAGGCCTATCTGGTTTGACTATGAGCAAAAAAATGAATTTATTCTACAGGATAAGGGAAGTTTAAAAAATCTTAAGCTTGCAAAAAATGAATTTGAGAGAGAGTATATTAGAAAAGTCCTTGAAGCAAGTCATTGGGATGTACCAAAAGCTGCAAATATCTTAGGTATTGAAAGAACATACCTTTACTCCAAAATTAAAAAATTCAATATTCATAAATGAAGAATTGAATAATAGTATATTTTTTATTAGAAGGGTGAGGGAAATATATTTCCCTCACCCATATCGGAGATAAAACTATGGAAGAGGTGCTCGTCCATTTCAGAGAAGTGGGGAGTTTTTCATTTAATTACCTAAAAAGAAAGTTGAGCCCTAATCATAATATCATCTTTTTTATCATTATTTGTATAAAGGGCATTCTTATCATCTGTGATTTTTCTATACCCTAGCATCAACTTGAAATACTTTCCAACAAAAAAATTGGCACCAAGGACTATATCACTGACCGGGTCATAAACAGTAACATCCAGGTCGAAAACATTTTACTTGAATACAGGTTGAAAGGCAGTATAGTCATTCAGTTTAACCCTATAACCTGCCATAATGTAGCATCCTTTATAACTGCCTGGAGTTATTCCCGCAGGTCCAATGGTAAGAACTTGACCACCCTTTCCAAAATCGTACTCATTCCATTTTTGGGTTAAGGGGTTTACCATATTTAACTACTTTTTTCTGAAGAGTTCTGACAGTCCTGAGCGCCTCATCAAAGCATTTAGCAGTGAAGGCATCAAGAATCTGATGGGCTTTTTTCGTATCTCCCCTATTCATTGCAGCCAGAGCTTTCTTCTCAACGGAGGGAAGTTCCCTTTCAAATTTTGCTTCCAGCTTGTCAAATGTCTTTCTGACTATTGGATGTCTTATGTTCCACACGCTTCCAATTTCATCTCCCTTCGTCAGATCTATTAGTTTTCTGAATTCCCACCAGTATGAATTTGAAGAATATCGATCTTTTTTTGCTACATTTGGTGCTGTAACCTTTGTCCCTACTTTACCAGCATTTGTAACATAATTTGGTAGTTTGCTTCCGTCAACAAAAACAGGTACATAAATTCCATTACAGGGTGGGCCAGGATTCCACCACATTACTGGCAGATGGCCACTCCCCTTAGGTGGGAGTACAAATACTGCTGAACTCGCAGTATTACCCCAGGTGAATCCAGCTGGTGATGAATGCATACAGATGGTCAGAAAATCGGGTAAGGCATCATTGTACTGAGGCCCCTTTAAGAAAGTAGTCTCATAATGATCCCTTAAGATTCTTTTTATCCAGTCCACATCTATAGAGCCTTTTTTCTCATTAAGTAACTGACGATATCTCATTGCACGAATATGAGAGACCTGTGGTGAAGTATAAAAATCTAAATATGCCAGGGCGGCATTAAATTCTTTAACTCTGTTGGCTGGCCACCACCCCTTTTTCACAGCATACTTAACAAGATTAGGGTCAGAAAGATCCCATTTAGTAGTGATGCTTGGCTCGTTAGAAATCGCATAGGTCCCTTTTGTTATCCTTTTAGCAGACCAGTGCTTTGCATACGTTTCCACTACCCAGGCTTCTTTAGAATCAGCAACTATGTAAGAATTATCGTAACCACCAGATGCATGGTCTGCTGCTGGGACACCTGAACCAAATTGCCCATATTTTTCAACGAGTTTTCCAATCCACTGTACTGCTTCCTTTGCTGTTTTGGACCTTTCAAGAGCAAGCCTCAGGATATCCATTCCGAGTAGACCAAGTTTAGGTGGATGCCCTGCCTTGACAGCTTTTGCGGCTTCTCTGAATGTTTTTGTAAAAATTGCCTCGTTACCTATAGCAACTCCGTATTCGTTCAACCCTTCTTCGTATCCCCAACACCAGTAAGGACTGGAGCCGACTGTAGCATAGGTTTCTTCTACCTGAGGTATTGATATGTATTCGAGTTTCAGCATTCCATTTCCTGTATGTGACTCTCTTGGGTGAAATTCAAGGGGTTGACAATCAAAAATGGGCCTATCGCTATTCTTACCCAGGATAGTATACCCATCCTTTGTAGCATCAGGTAAAGCAACCCCTGTATCACAGGCAAGTACAACTCCACTCGATGTAAGAATCAGAGTAAGCATAATACCCAACAACAATCTCTTTGATCTTTGCATCTTAAACCTCCTTTCTTTTGTGTTTGTTGTTAACATACAAACCTCTGACAAGCTCACCTCCTTTCATTTTTTTGATTTTAAAAGCAATTACCAAATTCATTGGCGTATCTACTGGAACTATCTTACTC
>Ga0190349_1000394_pt1 | contig 13460 bp, 7 predicted proteins | sample 48721378_MG_FD_179798 | JGI IMG/M metagenome (GOLD analysis project Ga0190349, IMG submission 179798) | Hydrothermal vent microbial mat bacterial communities from Southern Trench, Guaymas Basin, Mexico - 4872-13-7-8_MG | ecosystem: Environmental > Aquatic > Marine > Hydrothermal vents > Microbial...
ATTTAAGAAGAGGTAAACGTTTCCATATACGTGATGATTGAAAGTTTTCCCAAAGAAATGAAATTTGGCAGCGATTTCCCTCCATCCTCGCCAAGCCCCCACCCAACCTATGGGCTCGGATGGAGGGAAATCGCTGCTTATAGATATAACCTTATTCATTATTAGCTATCACGGCTTTAGAAATTCTTCCTAAGAAGGATGATTATTTCTGGAATAAAAAAAGTAAGCTGTTAACAATAACCTGGCTGCAGTCATTGAGGCGGCTTATTTTCCATTTCGGCCCTCAGAAGAAAAGTGAGGGCAGAATTATTAAGTTCACTTCTCTTTCCTCTGGCTCAACTATTGAATAAAACTTGAAATTTAAGCAGGAAAATTTTTATCCGCTTTCTTTAAAGAACTGCAACAATTAGGGCGGTTGTGTTCTCTATTTATCTTCTAAGAGCACTATCTACGAAGCTCTCTATGAAACTGCGGCCCTTTCCAGTTTTTTCATCACCGAGAACATCAGGACTGCAGATAGAAAGCACATCACAATCAATAAAAGAAAAAACTGCCATACTTCCCACCTATCCCAGAAATAGCCAATAAAACCAGCCAGGGCATTACCAATTGCTGTGGCCGCTAGCCAGCCGCCCTGCATCGTTCCTTTATATTTGGGTGGACTAACTTTAGAAACAAAAGAAATCCCCATCGGCGAGAGACATAATTCAGCAATAGTCACTGAAAAGTAAGTAGCAATCAGCCAATAAGGAGAGATAAGCATCGGCGAAACGCTTCCCTGGAGTTCGGCTGGAGAAGCAAGCCTTCTGGAAGCAAACATCATTATCCCGAATGAAAGGGCGGTAATAATCATGCCGATGCCGATTTTTTTAGGAGTACTGGGTTCTTTTCCCCGCTTCTGGAGGAAGCTGAAAAAACCAATAATTACAGGAGTCAAGAAAACAATGAAGATAGGATTGAAGTGCTGGAAAAGTTGAGGGCTGATAGACATTATCGGATTAAAACCACTAACAACAATATAAGTCAGCAAAGCCCCACCAATTAAAAGAACAAGAGCGATGATTCTGCCTGAGGCCTTTGTTTTTCTTCTCAAAAGCAGAGCTAAGCCAACTATTGCCGCCAGAAAGGGCAGAAACGATTTAAGGTTAAAAAATGTATAGGTAATGCGGCTGACCTGGCTAACAGTGTAATCTCTGGCAAACATACTGAGAGCAAAGCCATTTTGGTGAAAGCTCATCCAGAAGAAAATGACCACGAAGAAAACAAAAAAGAGAGCAAAAAGCCGATCTTTAGTCTGTTCTTTGGTTAATATGACCATTTTATCCTTATGCTCTTCTAAAGTTTCCTTTTGTTTTTCTGTTAAATCAGCGTGCTTATAATATTTTCTAAAACCAACAAATATCAGAAAAGAAGCGACAATGCTCAAGGCAGTAATGGCAAAAGCCGCATTGTAAGATTTGCTCAAGGTATTTATATACATCTGGGAAAAAGAAGTTAGATCTGTAAAGCTGCTACCTAGCTGAGCCTTAGCTAAAGAGAGCAATTCAGAAGTGTCTTTTAAAGTCCCCCTTAGAAACTGGTGAGCAAGAGCAGGTATTCTGGCATTATAAGTCAGCCCGGATTTGGCTAATATCCAGTTACTTATGCCGGTGGCCGCGTGAGGCGCAAAAAAGGCGCCAACATTAATACCCATATAGAAAATATTAAAGGCAAAGTCACGGTTTTTTTCGTATCTGGGATCATCATAGAGATTCCCTACCAGAGCCTGGAGGTTTCCCTTAAAAAAGCCAGTACCTACGCATATGATGCCCAGAGCTATAAAAAGAACCACTTGACCAAATCCGGGCAGAGCCATAAGCACATAGCCCAGGAACATCAAGATCGTCCCGAGAACAATTGTTTTTCCATAGCCAATGACCCGATCGGCCAGCCAGCCACCTATCAAGGGGAAAAAATAAATCCCAAACAGGAAAGTTCCATAAACAGCTCCGGCTTGAGTGGCCGTGAAACCGAATTTAGCCTGAATGTAGTAAACAAAGATGGCCAGCATAGTATAGAAACCAAACCGCTCTCCCATATTGGCAAAAAAAGCAACAAACAAACCCTTAGGGTGCTCTTTTAACATAGTTCCTCCTCTTTCTTAATAAGAATAATGATCGTTTTTTTATCTCTATTCTTCTTTTTGAGAAACTTTAATAAATACATTAACCAACTTTGATAGTTTCTAAGATATTGTCTTTACAACTTCTTTTAAAATCAACAGTTTTATTTAAATAGTTTCAAATTTTTGGACCGATGTCGACTTTTGTCAATATAATATATTGAAATTAATAAAATTACATTTTTCATAAAAAATTTCTATTCATTCCTTTGTTCTTGCCTCCCTTAAGATCTGATGATATTTTTTATATTATACGATGTAATACCCAAAATATAATTCATTTTTTTGTAAACCTTGAATAATCCTAATAATTAATAATAATTATGCTTTAATAATTAATTAATAATTGGCTTTGTCCCAAAGTGACGGGAAAATGTTAAATCCAAGCATAAGAAACTCTCAATTTAAAAAAGCGTAACGGCTTATGGATTTTAAGATACTTCTTCCAAAGTTCATCCCAAAGAGCCGGTTTATAGATCTTCCTGAAAGCGATCATCAACCAGTTGAGAAGCCCCTCATCGCTCCACCGCCTTCCTACGTGTTTAACTCTGTTGACTATCCGGCTGAAGGCACTCTCTATGGCACTGGTTGTAAGGGGAATCCAGCCTTTCCCCTCCAGCCAATACTCAAAAACCAGAAGTGCATTCTTAGAAAAGTTCTCTATATAAGTTCTGGCCTTCGGGTACTTTTCAGGGTCAAGAGCCTTAATCAGTTTATCAAAGCCTCTCTTAATCTCTTCTACAAGCTCTGCGACAACCGCTTTGTCTGGAGGCAGAACTTCCTCCAACAACTCCTTGGTCAGAGAGAAGAGAAGAATCTCCTTCATAAGCGTGTGCAAAGGTTGTTGCTCTTCTTTTTTCGCTCCGTCCTGGTAAAGGAGAATCGGAAAGTCTCTCTTTCCATGCCAGATACACCGCTGAGACCGTATCCCTTCAGAGAGAAGATTATCCTCAATCCCAGGCCCTCCATCGGAAAAAAGCACTTCCAGCTTCTTATAATCCAGTCTCTTCTCAAGATCTTTGCGAATAAATTTCCAATCTTTATCCACCCAGAACCCTACAGGCTCAAATCGTCTTTTTACACCTTCAGAGGCCAAGGCCCACCGCATCTCGGCTTTCTCCAAAGGTTGTCCCCTTGGACCTTGACGTTTGACCTTCGTTCCATCGACCATCAAAAACTTGAAGGCGCGGTGTTTCAAGGAAGGCCATTGCCCGTAGTGCTCAGCCAATTCTTTTATACATCTGTGCAAAGTGCTCCTGCCCGGAGCATATCCCTTAATCCTACGGACCTCTTTCTCTCCCATTCGGTAGGAAAGATGAATCACTTGTCCCACAGCCGCCTCCAATGCTTCTCTTTGATACTGTTTATGGCAAAGAATCGAAAGCTTTTTAACCAACGGAGGAAACACCTTTTTCGTTTGCCGGTCATAGAGCTGAGCCAGTCTGTAGCGGATCGGGCCGAAAGAAGTGATAAACTTCCTTTTCCGGGGCTGCCGGCCATATCTGTAATATTTATCAGGACAGCTGGATATATATTCCTCTACCACTTTCTTTTCCAATGCATCAAGAATCACTTTAACAATATTACGCATCAGTGTGTTTTGATCTTCCTGAAGGCCTCGCAAAATTCCGTTGAGTGTGAGGCCGTTTTCTGGTACTTTATAGGAAAGGACGATCTTGATTTCGAGTTCGTCCATAGGGCTACTACCTCCTTTTTTTGGATTAGTTTCATTAAAGGTTGTAGCCCTTCTTTTGTATTCATGTCAACTTTTTCCCGTCACTTTGGGACAAACTCTAATAATTATAATTAATAATTATGCTTTGGCTGTTCCAACTTGTTGATAATCCAAGAATTAACTCTAAATTGCACCCTATTTATCTGCTTAGAACATACTTTTTCCCCTAAAAAAACTAGCTCTAAGAGAAATTCATTGGTTTTTTTTACTAAAAATTACTTTTAACAACTTACATCAAAACAAATTAAAAAGCTTAAGAAAAATGGTCTTATTAGATCCTCTTAGAAATCGTTTTTTGGGGCTAAAAAATAACCTCTAAGGGTTAAAAATTAGCTGTTTTTTTAATTAACTTATTCATTTTTCATAACTTCCGCCAGCCAAAGGAGAAATAGGATTTCCTTCCGCCAGCCAAAGGAGAAATAGGAAGAAATAGGAAAGAAAGGAGAAATAGGAAAGGAGACAGGAAAGCAGCTTTATATATTCGTCAGAGTCCTAAGATTACTTGGCTTCTTTCTCACTCACAGGGGTTAGATTGACATGCTTAGCAAAGAAAAACAAGTAGCGGCGGAGACGATCGATACGATGGCGCGGTTCGCGAATTCCATGACCTTCTCTTGGAAAGCGGACAAAGGTGACATCCTTGTCTAAGTCTTTCAAAGCTTGATAAAATTCAACAGCCTGGGTCGGTGGCACCCTATTATCAGCAGCTCCTTGCATAATCAGGACTGCACTTTTCACATTTTTGACGTGGCGGATGGGCGATAATTTTTCATATGTTTCCTCGTGATCCCAGGGCGTTCCAAGAAACCAAGCCATATAATGAGGAATATCATTAGTACTATACATGCTGTAAAGATTAGCCAGACCTGCTCCTGGCGAAACAGCCTTAAAACGGTTAGTCTGAGTCACAATCCAGTAGCTCATATAGCCACCATAACTCCAGCCATAACAAACCAGCCTCTCAGGATCAGCCCAGCCCTGCTCAAGGCAGTAATCAACTCCGGTCATACAGTCATCATAGTCACGGATCCCCCACTGACCGCGGTTAGCATTAAGAAATTCCTGGCCGTAATTGGAACTTCCTCTAAAGTTAGGCTCAAGAACCATAAAGCCATTGCCGGCAAAAAATTGATTGGTTGAACTGAATGACTCAACCCTGGCTCCACTGGGACCACCGTGAGGATTGAGGATAAAAGGATATTTTTTGGTCTGATCATAATCTACTGGCAAAGTTAGAACTCCTTCAATCCACTGTCCATCATGATTTTTCCACTTAACTGTTTTGACTTCGGCCAGTTTGATTTTTTCTTCTTTAAGCCAGGGATTGGCTTCGCTTAGACGAATGTGTTTTTTTAATTCCAGATCGGAAGCATAAATTTCTCCTGGCCAGGAAGGATCAGTGTGAACCCAGACCCAGCTCTGGCCATCTTTTGACATCTCCCATTGATAATTGGCTCCTCTGGGTGGAACTATCTTCTTCACTTGGCCCGACTTTACATTAACGGCAAAAAGGTTGATTGTAGTTCGGTCTCCGGTCGCCCAATAAATCATTTTTCCATCCGGTGACCAGATTGGATTCTGGAAATCGAGATCGAAATCTTTAAGCAGAACTCTAGGCTTGCCACCATTTGACGGAATTAGATAAAGTTTATTATACCAGGTGTTCATATAAGGATGAGGATCTGAAGCAAAGGCGATGGTCTGGCCATCAGGTGACCAGCGAGGATTGAAATCGCGTCCTGGATTGTCATAAAGCTTTTGGGTAGTTTTGGTTTCCAGGTCAATCAGCCAAATGTCGCTTTTCCAACCGTCATCGGACTTGGGTGTAGGGCGAGTCACATAGACTATTTTCTGACCATCAGGCGACCAGCGAGCATCACTTACAGTAAATTTTCCTTGAGTGAGGCGCATCTCCTCATTTTTGTTTAAATCATAAATCCAGAGGTGACTCATTCTGTATTTCTGATCAACTACTTCAGTATCATCTTTTTCTTTTTTCTTCTTTTTTTCCTCTTTGCTTAAAGGATCTAGAGATGTGAAAAGAATTTTGGTACCATCTGGAGAAATCTGGAAAGATTGAATCCCTTCTTCATGCTTGGTAACCTGCCAGGCTTCTCCGCCGTCAAAATACATGCAATAAATTTGATTTTTAGCTCCTCGGCTTAAAGGTCCGGCCTGGTCGTCAGTAGGCTTAGCTTGGCTGCGCCTGCTGAGAAAGGCAATCTTTTGGCCATCAGGAAACCAAGAAGGAGAAGTACAGCTGGTAGAACCGAATGTCATCTGCCTTCGTCCAGTGCCATCGGCTCTCACTCTCCAGATATGAGTGGTGCTTTTCATGTCTTTGTCTTCCATATCACGCGTCTGCTTGGTATAAAGCACCCATTGGCCATCAGGAGAAAGCCGCGGCCCAGATACCTGATTAATGCGCAGGGTGTCCTTGGCTGATAGAACAGGGGGTTTTGGAGACTGAGCTTCCTTGGCCGGCTTCTGCAGTGATTGTCCTGAGGAAACAAGAACCAAAGCTAGAAAAATAACAATAAAAATTTTAGGAATTTGTTTAATGACCATTTAAACCTCCTTCAGTTGTGATATATTTAAGCGGCCCGCTGGGGACAGCGGACCCTACATTATTAACAAAGGCGCGCTGGGAACAGTGAGCCCTACAGAGATATGTTCATTTCTCTTAACAAATAATCAACTCCTGCGAATTTTTGAGTTATCCATAAAACATAGCGAATGTCAACTGCAATAGAACGGCTGTAGTCTTCACTCCAGGCAAAATCATTTATAGTAGCTTCAAAGGCTCGGTCAAAATTAATACCGACCAACTGGCCCCAAGCATTAAGGACCGGACTTCCAGAATTTCCTCCTGTTGTATCAGTATCATACAACAGGCAAACTGGAACGCTCTTTAATTTTGGATGCTCAAACTGGACGAAATCTTTAGCTTTACACAGCTCTATAATTTTAGAAGGTGTATCAAAAGGCTCTTTGCCTGTTGTTTTCTCTATTACTCCTTTTAGAGTAGTCAGCGGTTGATAATAAATTGCATCAGCTGGACTATAGCCACGAACATAACCATAGGTCAGGCGTAAAGTTCTATTGGCATCAGGAATAAAATCTTTTTTAAGGAACATTTTCTTAACATCAATCAGCTTAGCGTAAAGCTCATCCATAGCACCTTTGCGCTCATCTTGAATTTTTTTGAGCCTTTGATATTCAGGATATAAGGCTTCGGCTAACCGAATAAAGGGATCCTCCATTGCTTTAAGCTCTCGAGTTGACTTTCTGAGGGCTGCCATCAAAAACTCTTTATCTGCTAGCCTGGTCTGGTTGTAAGCTTTTTCAATAAAATCGTCAATAGACTTATCAGGATCAGAGCCCTGGATAAGATTATCCACAGCCGGAATTCGCTGATCCTGGGGAAGATCACTGGCTCGTTTCAATAGTTCTTTTAAAATTATTTTGTCGGTAGGCTGATAATAATTACCAAGGATGAGCTCAAGCCTTTTCTTAGTGAGAGGGAAATTTCTCTCCATATAAGCTGATTCTCTCTCTACATCCTTTTTTTGAAGCTCAATTGAGGCTTCATAGACAGTACAGCCAAGATAAATCATATTAACGCTGCGGCGCAGATAATCATGAATCAGCTCGCGCTCTGCCTGCTTTCGCATGTTATCATAAATTCTGCCCATTTGTTCTAAGACATGACCATATTTAGCTTTAAGATTAGGATCAGCTTCGATAAATTTTTGAAGGGATTCTTTCTCCTCTCTCTTCTTCTCCACCAGATGAAGCCTTTTCATACCCTTGAGTTTCCCTTGATAATTCTTCATGGTATTGGAAAGGCCCTTAATCCGAGACAGATGCTTGATAGCCACAGCTCGATTTTCCTGACTCACTTTATCCATAACCTTAATCTGCCATTGATACCAATTAACTACATAAGGCATTCTCACTTCTTTCTCATAAGCCAAGAAATGAGAAGTTCGATGGCGATAGGTTCGGCCAGGATAGCCCAGCAGAAAAACAAAATCCCCCTCATCTACTCCCTGAGGCGCTATTTCCAGGAATTTCCGGGGATGATAAGGAACGTTATCTGATGAATATTCAGCCGGCGAACCATCCTTAGCTACATAGGCCCTCATAAAGGAAAAATCGCCTGTATGGCGGGGCCACATCCAGTTATCTACCGCCCCTCCAAACTCACCTATAGAACGGGGCGGAACATAAACGAGCCTAATATCCTTGAGGTAAGTATAGATGAAGAGGACATATGTTTTTCCGCTGAACATCTCAGCTACTTCAGCCCGTTTTCCTGGATTCTCCTTTTCTGTTCTTACCACGATTTCTTTAATCTTTTTCTCGATGGCCTTGGCCCTCTGAGCCCAATCCATCCCCTTCCTGACTGCACTTAAAACTTCCTCAGAAACATCCCGATAAGAATCAGTAATCCGGGCAGTTAATCCCTTGGCTTCAATTTCCTGAGAGCTGTTTCTAGCTAAAAATCCGTCTTTAATATAATCCTTCTCTTTGCTGCTGGCTGCTTGAGCAGCTCCATAGGCACAGTGGTGGTTGGTTAAGATCAAACCTTCTGAAGAAACAAACGACCCTGTACATCCGCCTACTTTAACAATAGCATCGATCAAGCTTAGTACTTGGGGATTATAGATTTCTTCGGCTTCTATCTTAAGGCCTTTGGTTTTGAGGTTAAGTTTGTGAATGTCACTAATCGGCCACATTCCTTCATCAGCCAGGACAGGCTGAAGAAAGAGGGCAAGACAAAAAATAAAAACAGCAAGTATTATAAATTTCCTTTTCACTTTAACTCCTTATTTAAGAGATAAAATTACCTCTTCACTCCGCATATTTCTGGCGGATTCGGAGGCGGTTATTAATATACTTGCGCAGAAATTTGACAGCAGTATCTGAGCGCCTAAAAGTTGGCACCCCCGCTTGTTCCAAACAGTCAACCATAGGTTTAAAGATATCACCAGAGTCAATATTAACGACAAATGGCTTTTCAGTCTTGTGAAAGAGTTCGATCAAACGCATGACAATGCTCTGGGGGTTATAAAGATTTTCCTCATGGAACCTGTCCGGAGTCAAAGTTTGCATGGAAGGAGCCATGGGCGTGGGCGAAATGATAGCACAATCAACATTGTCATCCTCTAACATGGCCGCCACACAATCGACAAAAACCGCATCATCAGCTACTGGAGTTGTATCCAATGGATTACGGACATCCTGGATCCGCTCAATTCCTAAAGTAGCCAGGGCTCTAAAAATCTTTTTTATGGTTGTTGGGGAAAGTTTAGCCAGTTCAAACTCCTGATCATTTTTAAGATTATCAGCCATGGTCACACATTCAAAACCAGCGTTACTGATAAGGCCAATTCGCCTGCCTCTGATTACCTTATTAGCCAGAAAAGATAGATTTTTTACATAATTTTCAAACTCAAAAATAGTATCAGCCACAATCACGCCAACCTCTTCCAGGATCGAGCGGCAAATATTATAATCTCCAGCTAAAGAAGCCGTATGGCTGGCTGTCGCTGCTTTTCCCTCTGGAGTTCTACCTCCCTTGTAAAGAACAATCATTTTCCCTTCCTGCTTGATAATCTCTCGAGCCGCTTTAGCAAAAGCTAAACCGTCCCCAGGCAAAAAACCTTCTACGTAGACTCCATAGACTTTGGTTTGATCATCATCCTTAAAATAATTTAAATAATCAGAAACGGTAAGATCAATCTGATTGCCGACAGAAATGGCATAAAGAGGTTCAATGTTGGGCAGATGACTCATTCTGCAAATTATAAAAGCTCCACTTTGACTGATATAGGCCACGTTTGATTTTTGGCCAGTCATAGACGGCATTTTGTACTCAGGGACAAAAGTGGTGTTGTATCTCCCTGGTCGGGAGTAAATACCCAGACAGTTACCGCCATTGACAACAGGTGTCAGCTTGCCGGCTTTCAGGTTTTTTCCCAGAAGTTCCTTAATCCTTTCCTCTAGAACCTGAGTTCCTTTTTTCTCACCCAACCCCCCAGCAATGATAATAGCTGAGCGGGCTTTTTCATTCTCTATAAGCTCGTTCATCACTCCATATATTTTTTCCGCAGGTACTGTAACCACAAACATATCTACTGTTTTTGGCATGTCTGCAATCCGGGGTACACAGGGACATGTTTCTATTTCCTTGAAACCTGGCTTAACCACATAGACATTCCTGTTATAAAAGCCCTCCCTGAGAATGTTATTAAGAATTATATGACCGATATTCATCTTTTCTGAAACACCAATAATGCCAATGGTTCTGGGCTTAAGCAGATATTGAATATTTTTGAAGTGGCTTCGCTTTGGCGGCCGATGATTTCTAGAAAAGCGGCACATTCCATCTAGAGCAATCAGTTTTTTGTCCTGAACTACAAAGGGATTGACTTCTGCTTCTTCGATAACATAGGTATGATCAACCATATAAGGGGAATAATAAACTCCCAACTGCTGGATACTGAAATAGGTTTCTATCAGTTCTTCTTTGGTAATTAATGCTTCACTTCCCCTGACTTTGCCTACCAGTTTATCATAAACAGCTAGGGGTTCTAAAATAGAGAGTATTTCCCTTTTTCTAAGAATATGGGCTGAACCAATAGAGACAGCCTTGCCTTCTTTTATTCTCTGGCTAAGATATTCAATCTCTACTCCGCCTAAGCCCATAGTCACTACCGGGCCAAAATCCCTCGAATTCCGCAGGCCAATAAGCAGCTCTGTACCAAATCCTGTTTTGTTATAATCAATTCTCTGGCATATCAAAAAGCCTTTTATTTCTTCCTTAACTTTTCTAATACTCAGTCCCGTCTGGCCTTTAAATTCTGGAAATTTCTTAGCCCAGGCCACAAATTTTCGAGGGATACTCTCTTCCATCTCTCTGCATATTTGATTAACTCTTTGACTATCTTTTTCGACAAAGCGAACACCATCAACATCGGTTTTATGTACAATTATGGGAGCCACAACTTTGACCACCAGGGATTTGTCCTTGAAAACTTCCAAATCTTTATCCTTTACCTGCTTGCCTTTTTTAATAAAAACACACTGAGGAGTTTTTATCCCAGCTTCATCCAGCATCATGTAAACTTCATGCTCCAGGAGAAAATTCCTCCCCTCTTTTTCAGCCTGCTCAAAAATCTTATTGATCTTCTCAAAGCTAATATCCACTTCTTTTTCTCGCCCTGACTTATACTTTTTTGAAGGAGGCAGCTGCTTTGGCTCCCAAGGCAAAAGCCTTAAGGTTTATTTCTACAATCTTCTCTCCTTTTGACTGAAAAAGCACACGGATAAATTTTTTTAAATTTTTCACATCAAGGATTAAATAATTGGAAGCAGCTCCTAACATAACCATATTTTGGGCCTTAGCAAAGCCAGCCTCTCTGGCCAACTGTGAAGCATCAACTATAATATTCCTGGCCGCTCTCTTAATTTCAGCTAAAACCTCATTTAAATCTGGATAATCAGGAATATTAATATAAGGAGAACTGCTGCTGATCACAATTCCCTGAGGAGAGAGAAAATCTAAGTAGCGGAGAGTTTCCAGCGGTTCCACACTCAAAATCATATCAGCTTCTCTTTTAGGGATAAGATCGCTGAAAATTTCCCCATCAGATAAACGAAGATGGGATTGAACAGCTCCTCCGCGCTGAGCCATACCGTGGACTTCAGCCTGTTTAAAAATCAAGCCCTGAGCTGAAGCTGCTTGATCAATAACAAAAGCAATAGAAAGAATTCCCTGTCCACCGACACCAGCTAAAATAATGTCCTGCTTCATAGCCTTATCTCCTTTTCCTTTTTCCCAGCTCTTGAACACACTCTCTGTTCGAAATTACTACCGAAAAACCTTTATATTCAATTTCTTCCCTCAGAATTCTAACATTTTCTTCCAGATTTTTGGGAAGAGGAACAATAACTCTTATATGCTCCTTGGCCACTCCTAAACCTTCAACCATCCTCACCAATCTTTCTCCTGAGGCAAAAGTTGGCTGCCCACCGGTCATGGCCACTGTTGCGTTATCTAAAATAACAGCAGTCATGTTAGTCCCGGCAGTGGCCGCATCAAGGAGAGGAGTCAAACCTGAATGGCCAAAAGTGGAATCACCAATAACAGCTATTGAAGGATAAATACCTGCTTCTGCCCCTCCTTTAGCCATGCCTACACTGGCTCCCATGCAGACGCAAGTATCAACTGCTTGATAAGGGGCAAGAGCGCCCAGAGTATAACAACCTATATCACTGAAGACAACAGCTTCAGGAAAAGACTCTAAAGCCTTTTTTAAAGCTTTAAAGGTATCTGCATGAGGACACCCAGGACAAAGTTGTGGAGGTCTAGCCGCCAGTTTCAATTCGGCCAGTTTGGAATTTACTAAAGGTGGCTTTCCTAAAGCAGAACCAACAACATCTGGGGTCAGCTCACCAGTGAGCGGTAGATGACCGCTTAATTTTCCTCTAATATCTTTGTCTTTTAGGCCAAAAATTCCCCTCAATTTTTTCTCAATGTAAGGATAGCCCTCCTCGACAACCAGGATAGTCTTTACCTTCTGAGTGAGTTCAAAAATTAACTTCTCGGGCAAGGGATAAGCTCCTATCTTTAACAGAGAAGGAAGCTTGGTCTTATCCTTAAAGTTCTCTAAAACATAATTATAAGCAATTCCAGAGGCAATAATGCCCAGAGAAGTGTTCTCTTTATTAAGGTGAAGAGAATTAAATTCTGAACTATTTGAGAATTCGACAAAATTGCTTTGTTTACTCATTAAAATCTTAAAGCGTCGCCTGGAATTGGCTGGCAGTAGGGTCCAATCTTGGTTAGGACCATATTTTATTAAATTTTGCTTCCTGCTAGGCCGAGGAAAAACTCGTGAACGGCTGTGGGAAAGGCGGGTAACCAGTCTTATCATCATCGGTAGGCCAAACTTTTCGGAGAGATCAAAAGCAGCTCTGGCCATATCATAAGCCTCTTGGTGGTTAGAGGGCTCCAGGCAGATAATTTGAGCAAAATCAGCATAATAGCGGCTGTCCTGTTCATTCTGGGAGCTGTGCATGCCGGGATCATCAGCTACAACAAGGACCAGACCGCCATTGGCCCCGGTCAAAGCAGAATTAATAAAAGGATCAGCGGCCACATTCAAACCGACATGCTTCATCGAAACTAAAGCCCGTTTACCCGCAAAGGAAACTCCTAAAGCCTCTTCATAAGCTACTTTTTCATTAACACACCAGGTGGCTCTGAATTTTTTTCCATCCTCTGAGGCTTTTATCAAATATTCCATAATCTCTGAGGCTGGTGTTCCAGGATAGGAATAGGCAGCAGTTAGACCGGCCCCAATGGCTCCCAGGGCAACTGCTTCATCTCCGAGTAAAATTTGTTCTTTCATGGCTAAAATCCTCTGTGCAAAATATTTGATTCTTGGGAAAATAATGACCTTTTAAATAACTATTTAAAATACAAACAATAATATATTGTGTCAAGCTAAGAAAAAATGGGGTCAGACCTTCATAAGTTTCATAACTTATACC
>Ga0190349_1000395_pt1 | contig 13381 bp, 13 predicted proteins | sample 48721378_MG_FD_179798 | JGI IMG/M metagenome (GOLD analysis project Ga0190349, IMG submission 179798) | Hydrothermal vent microbial mat bacterial communities from Southern Trench, Guaymas Basin, Mexico - 4872-13-7-8_MG | ecosystem: Environmental > Aquatic > Marine > Hydrothermal vents >...
ATCCATATATTTCACAGTGGGCTCTCCCCAAAAACAGAGGGCAGGCCTTAACTCGCATTTGCAGTTGTGCGGATTGACATACAGACTTCTTCCCGTTGAAGCTGAAAAATATGGGATGTCAATAAATCCTGCGAAGATTGAATCCGTTCTATTAAATCAGAAAAGTTATAGCCATTTTAATGATGTGAAAGAACATAATATGCCCCGTGTTTCCTTTATATTGAACAATTACAGGGTTATATTGATAAGACTTGCTGGATTTTATCTTGAAAAGGGTGATATGGAAAAGGCAAGGGACGTCCTTGAGAAGATGCAAGAATATATGCCAGAGGCACTCTTCCCGATGGCTCCCCCAATCAAAAAGATGTTGCAGAAAACGCTTGGTAAAATAAGGTGAAGGGAAAGAGAAAAGTTTTCTTTTCTTGACTTCGCCTCTAATTCCCTGTATTATTAGCTGATAGAATGAAAGATTATAAGATCAAAATAGACAAAGGGCAGAGTGGAAAGATAAAGGTTACTGTTCCTTATAATCCAGAATACATTAGAAAACTCAAAACTATAAAAGGACACAGATGGAATCAAAAAGAAAAATACTGGGAAATCTATAGCCTCAGGCACAGTTTTGCCACACAAATTTTAGAGCAAGGAACAGATCTCAGATACATACAGGAATTATTGGGTCATAAGAGTTCAAAAACGACCGAGATTTATACTCATGTAAGTAATAGGTATTTAAGGAAAATCAGAGTCCGTTGGACGATTTAAAAAGAGGTGCGAAATAAAGAGGTATGATGTATGGAAGATTTTTCATTCATAGGGATGTGTATACGCAATACTGCGTATATATTCCCAAATTGGAGGTATATCCGCAGTTAACTTCGGATATAAACGAGATATCTGAAATATTCTCAGTAAGAAAAAGGAGGGAATGATGATTAAGAAATCATTCAAGGTCATCTTTCTATCTATATTATTAATATTTTCTTTTTCAAACAAAATTTTTGCTCAAAGTTTAGAAGATATTTTAGATTGGATAGAAAAATCGCAAGAGATTATGAAATGGGTTGAAGTTGCTTATATAATTGTAGCAGATGACGATGAGTTGGAAAAATATCTGCATGATCGAGTCGTACGACAAATTGAATCACAATATACCATTTATACGTCTAAATGGCTTACCCGAATAGGAACAACGTTGGTTAAACATTCCGACCGCCCCTATCTTCCTAAAGGATTAACATATACTTTTAAGATCGTGGATTCTAAAGATTTTAACGCATTTGCTGTGCCTGGAGGGGCAATTTATGTCACAAAACCACTTTATGATGCTTTAGATGAGGATGAGATGCCTTTTGTGCTTGGTCACGAAATAGGACATATCTGCAAAAAGCATTCTATTAAAAAAGTGAAGTCTGACGCCAATTTTCTTGCTTTAAAAGAAATAGCAAAGCGTACTCTTAAAGAAGATGAACAAATAGAAAAATTACTGGATGCAATAGTTACTGCTGTGTCCACAGCAGTGCAAGCAGGATATTCAAGGGATTGGGAAAGAGAAGTAGACAAATATGGAGTAAAACTCTCGTATTCTGCTGGATACAACCCAGAAGGCGCAGTGAGTGCTCTTAGTAAACTCGCTGACGCTACGGGGGCGTGGGGTGCAAGTTGTTTTTTGTGGTGCACCCATCCGACAATTGAAGAAAGGATTCAACTTGTTCAAAAAGAAATACAAAAATTAAGAAAAAGCGAAGGTTATCCCACCAGAAGTCGAAAAAAAGCAGTCGAACTCCCTTTTGAGGATGACTTTAGTAGTTATTCAGGAGAATGGAAAGCTATTGCTGGAACAGTAGAAGATAACCGATCATGGGATATAACAGAAGGAATTTATCTACAAACAGTTTGTGATGAAGTTTTAAGATATACTTATATTGGTAATGAGAACTGGGAAAATTATGAAATAAGGTGCAGAATAAAATTTCTTGAGTCTGGTGACGATGGAAGAGCTGGCATTATTTTTAGACACCAAAATGGTGATTTTTACCTTTTCAGGATTTGTGTAGACTCAGATAAAGCACAATTTCGTTATCACACTCAAGACCCTTTCGAGTGGGAAGATTTACAAACGCACCACGTTGGTAACATTTTAATTAATGAGTGGTACGAATTAAAAGTAGTTGCAAATGGAAGTTTATTTAAGTGTTTTTTAGATGGTAATTTTATTTTTGAGATCGAGGATAATAGACTTGCGAATGGAAATGTAGGCTTACATTCTTGCGAAGCAAAAGTAGCATTTGATGATTTTTCAGTGTTTCCCCTTTATAAAGAATTGAAACAAGTATTAGCATTTGCTGATTTTTCTGGATTTCCAGACAATAATGTTAAAACTAACTGTTTTGATATAAGGGCTTTAGGATGGGATAATAACCCGTATTACAAACATTCTCTTCGTTTATTATACGAAGGCTCTAAATTAAAATGTAAATTCAGTCTAGATAGAATTCCTTCGAAAGCTTTTTTGATAGTTGAACATCTTTCTTCTTATTCGGAGGGTTGTCCAAATAATGGATATTCACCTGTTACAATAAAATTAAACGGAGAAATTATAGTCTCTAACTTTTCTCCGAAATCTCATTCAATGATTACGGATACCTGGAACATTACCCCTTTTCTTAAAAAAGGTGAAAATCAAATTTCTTGGGTCGCAGGAGATTTATGCACACACTACTGGATTAAAAAATGGAAGATTGTTGGATGGTAAAAATGAATACTTCCGATAACAGCGGGTATGCGGTTCGCTTCGCTCACCCAAACCCTTACGGGCTTCGCATACCCGCAAGCCGTTATCTAAAATTCCGAACCCCGCCTTTAAAAACAAAAGATATTTATTTAGACTTAACTTAGCTTATGAAAGGAGAAAACACTATGAAAGGTGAAATAAAAATCTATGAGCAAGGACTGGAAGAATATCCAAAGGCAAGCGCAGTTATAGGTGATTTTTTAATGCTTTTGTGGATTGCCTTAGGAGTTGTTACCTGTTGGTTATTATATCCGTTAATTGCTTGGCTTTACCTTGCCTTTGCGATAATAATGGTTTTTGTTGTTCTACGAAAGTTGGTTTGCACAAATTGTCTTCCTGTTTGCGTGAGACGGGTTTATTGCTATAATTTCACTTTCAAATAAATCAAGATGCTTAAGGAGATAACATCTTTTGATTCCTCAGAACTCCTTCTATATCTCTCATTTATTCCTTCTTGATATTTTTTACATTTGTGCTATTTTATATCAAGGAAATGAGAAAATTGCTAGATTTGTCACACTGTCTAACGTTATATGAAACTATAGCCTTAAATAAAACACAAAAATTTGAAGGCGTAACATGAAAACACTCCATAAGATAATAATTGGTGATTCAAGAAAGATGGAAGAAATTCCTGATGAGTCTGTTCATCTTATCATTACCTCTCCACCATATTGGCAACTAAAGGATTATGGAAACGGTAAGCAGATCGGGTTTAACGACACTTATGAAGAATACATAAACAACCTTAATTTGGTTTGGAATGAATGCCACAGGGTTCTACACAAGGGTTGCCGTTTATGTATTAATATAGGTGACCAATTTGCCCGTTCAGTGTATTATGGAAGATATAAAGTAATTCCAATAAGGACAGAAATAATCAAATTCCTTGAAAGTGCAGGTTTTGATTATATGGGTGCTATTATATGGCAGAAAGTAACAACAACTCATACTACAGGTGGAGCTACAGTGATGGGATCTTTTCCATTCCCCAGAAACGGTATATTGAAGATTGATTATGAATTCATCTTAATTTTTAAAAAGTATGGTAACCCTCCAAAAGTTTCAAGGGAAATTAAAGAACAATCAAAAATGACTAACGAAGAATGGAAACAATACTTTACAGGGCATTGGAATTTCCCTGGAGAAAAGCAGGATAAACATTTAGCGATGTTTCCTGAGGAATTACCCAAACGACTTATCAAGATGTTCAGTTTTGTTGGTGATACAATACTTGACCCCTTTCTTGGAAGTGGCACAACATCTCTTGCAGCTAAAAACCTAAATAGAAACTCTATTGGATATGAAATAAACGAAGATTTTTTACCAATAATAAAAGAAAAACTTGGGATGAACCAAAATACCTTTTTTAAAGATGCGATTTTTGAGATAATTAAACAGGAAGGCCCAAAAATGGATTTTAAAGAAGAAATTAAAAAATTGCCCTATATTTTTAAAGACCTGATAAGATTTGATAAGAAAGTTGATCCAAAAAAATTAAGATTTGGGTCGAAAATAGACAACTCACATTCTGAAAGAAAAACGTATTATGCAGTAAAAAAAATAATCTCTCCAGAGATTTTGATGTTAAATAATGGGTTAAAAATCAGGCTGTTGGGTGTGAGAGAAAGAGCGGAAAAGAATGAAGAGGCAATTCAATTTTTGATAGAGAAAACAAAAGGTCAGAAGGTATTTATGAAGTTTGATAACATAAAATATGATGAGAAAAATAATCTTCTTTGTTATCTTTACTTACAAAATAAAACATTCGTAAATGCACATCTAATAAAAAAGGGTTTAGTAGATGTGGATAATAGTTTTGACTATAAGTATAAGACGAAATTTTTGAACTTGCAAAATGGTCTAATCAAGGAAGGTTTAGCATGAAAATAAAGATCACAATCAAAGAAATCAGAAAGTATCTGGACATAGAGACACCGGAGTTTCCCAAGTATGTAGCACCGCTTATCAATTTAGCAAATCAATATGCGCAAGGAACCAGACCGAGAGTTGTTGGCCAAATGAGCGAGCTTATTCAGATGTTCGAAGGGAAGACATTATCTGATTGGGGAAAATGGTATTTAGAAAAAAAGCCCGATGCAATCAAAAATGCTACAGAAAAGATATTACAGAAACTGAAAGAACTAAAAAATGCTATGAATAAGATTGACCAAACGATGGTTGAACAATGGGTAAAGGATTTAGTGATTGTGAAAACTTTTGCTGGACTAAGATTTCAGGAAGCAATACTTAAGAAAGGTGCCGAGATAAAAGGAACTGATTACCGTCTATCAGAGCCTGATGAAGAATCAAAAGGAATCGATGGATACATTGGAAACATCCCGGTATCTATAAAGCCACATACTTATGAGGTGAAAGCATCATTGCCGGAGCACATAGACATCAAAATCATCATTTATAGAAAGATTGATGATGGAATTGAGGTGGATTATGGAAAAATATTATAATAAGCCACTGCATCGCCTAACACAGTATAAAAGGTTTGTGACTTATGGCACTCACCCCTGTCTGCGTGCGGGCACGTACAGGCAGGCAAATTTTTGCCTCGCAAAAACTTCTTTTATGCTGGAACCGTTATATGGAGTGTCGCCATTAGTTCTCTTAAGGAGGCAGTTATAACATGTAATACTGTTAAATGGTTAAATGACCTTGTAGTTTTCGCTCCTGGATTAAAAGGGAAAGAATATAAGAGATAACTTTCTACCTTATCCGTACAAGAAAAAAGCAAAGAAAATTTAATAAAAATAGATTTGACTTTTGTTCCCCTTTGTTATAAATTATTATGTAATGTTAAACGATTATAAACTCCTACAGGTAAAAAGGGAAGAAAATATCCCCGAGCTAAGAATTGTAGTGAAACATAAGAGTTCAAAAATAACAGAGATTTATACGCATGTAAGCAGAAAAAGTATAGGCAGAATAAAGAGTCCATTAGATACTTTAAACCTCAAAAGGGGAGTGGTGAGTGTCAAAAATTGTTAAAGAAGGTGTTTTGAGTACTTCAGCCAGATTCGGTATATACGAACTTGGTTCGGATCCAGACTTATTTGCCATTGCGTGCAGGGGAAAAAGCAAATCTCAAGGTATGTTATATATAAAAATTAATCGAAGGTAATCAGATATGAACCAACTAACATTTTTTGAGAAAGAAGAAAGGAAATTAATCAATTTAAGAGAAGCAAGTGTTTGGGCTTCGCAATACCTAAATCGTAAAGTTACTATTTCTAATATTTCGTATTTGCTACAATATGGAAGAATAAGAAAGTATGGAAGCAATGGAAACCCCTTGATAAATATTGAAGAATTAAAAGAATATTATGACTCTTTAGAGACACAAGAGAAACAGTGGAAAAAGAAATTAGGTGAAGACCTAAATTGGCATTTGTCTTTTGTAGAATACAAAGAATCAGAAAGGACCAAGCACGTCCATAGGTTGCATCCGTACAAAGGTAAATTTATCCCTCAGTTAGTAGAATATTTTCTTGATTCTCATACCGACGAATTCAAACAAAAAATATATTTTAATAAAGGTGATATTGTGTTGGATCCATTCTGTGGAAGTGGAACAACATTAGTTCAAGCAAATGAATTGGGAATGCATGCCATTGGTATAGATATTTCTGCGTTTAATGCAATGATTAGTAATGTTAAAGTTGAAAGGCATAATATCTCAGAGATAAGAGAGGTTGTTCAGGAAATCACATTAAAGTTGGAAAATTTTCAGAAAACAAAAAATAATATTGCTTTTGAAGAACATTTACTTTCAGAACTTGCAAAATTTAACCACAAGTATTTTCCTTCGCCAGAATATAAAAGAAAGGTAAGAAAAGGCGAAATCAAAGAAAAGGAATATGGTATTGAAAAAGAAAAGGAATTTTTAAAGATTTACTACAGTTTAGTAGAAAAATATAAAATCAAAATTAAACAAGACAAAAATAATTCTTTTTTAGATAAATGGTTCTTATTTCCAGTGAGAGAAGAAATCGATTTTGTTTTTAACGAAATAAAACAAATTGATAATAAGGATATTAAGAAAATATTAGCAATAATCTTGAGCAGAACCGTTCGCTCTTGCAGAGCAACTACTCATGCTGATTTAGCAACCTTAAAAGAGCCTGTTACAACTACATATTACTGTAAGAAACACGGTAAAATATGCAAACCGATTTTTTCCATTAAAGGGTGGTGGCAAAGATATACTATAGACACATTAAATCGCCTTAAAGAGTTCGATAGATTACGAACCGAAACGTTTCAAATCTGTTTGACAGGGGATAGCAGGACGATAGATATTTATAACGAAATCAAAAAAAGAAATTCAGAGTTTGCTAAAATTTTGCTGGAACAAAAGATTAAAGGTATTTTCTCAAGTCCGCCTTATGTCGGACTTATTGATTATCACGAACAGCATGCTTATGCATATGAAATATTTGGATTTCCTCGAAAGGATGAATTAGAAATCGGGCCACGCTTTAAAGGTCAGGGGAAAGAAGCAAGGGATGCCTATGTTAAAGGTATAGCGGAATCTTTAAGAAATTGTAAAAAATATCTTCAAAAAGATTATGATATCTTTTTAGTAGCCAATGACAAATTTAATCTTTATCCTGATATTGCACAGTTATCAGATATGAAAATTGTTAATCGATTTAAGCGTCCTGTGTTGAATAGAGTGGAGAAAGATAGATCTAATGCCTATGCAGAAATAATATTTCATTTAAAGGAAAGATAAAATGCCACTTACAAAAGAACAAATAAAATTAATCGAGAATACTATTAAAGATAGCCTACGGAAAAAGTTTAGAGACTATAAGCCAGAAACGAGTCATATGCCTTTTCATTATCGTTTACTTGGTCGTGATAGAATGGCATTATTTTCCTTTATCCATTCATTAAATACTACCTTTGGTACATCTATTTTTGAACCTGTTGCAGAAACTTTGGCAAGTTTGAACTTTAAATTTGCACAAAAACAGTATGTGGTTGGTGATACTATTAGTGAACAAGCCCAATCTGAAATTCAACATATTATGAATGAACTTACAATGGGAAAAAATCCAAATAAGACGGAAGAAATCGAAAGGATAAGAAAAGTTTGCAACAAAGGCACAATGAACAAATCAAAAACTGTAAAAGTGGATTTGTTTGTTCAAAGTGCGGATGGAACAGTCCATTTATTTGACTTGAAAACAGCAAAACCAAATATCAGCAATTTTAAAGATTTCAAAAGGACATTGTTAGAATGGGTAGCAATTTTCTTAGCGAAAAATCCAAATGCAAAGGTAAATTCATATATTGGTATACCCTACAATCCATATGAACCAAAACCTTATGAAAGATGGACATTGAAAGGTATGTTAGATTTGAATAATGAGTTAAAAGTCGGAAAAGAGTTGTGGGACTTTCTTGGGAATGACGGTGCCTATGAAGAATTATTAAATTGTTTTGAAAAAGTAGGTATAGAATTAAGACCGGAAATTGATGCGTATTTTTCAAAATTCAAGTAATAAAGTAATAGGATTAATAGTGAAAATGCCTGCAACAACAAATAACACAGCATATACGGCTCACCTCATTTGCCCAAATTTCGGTTACGCCGGAACTTCGTATATGCTGAAATCGTTAGGTGATATAATGCTCAAAATTTGGATAAAAATAAAGGAAGAGAAAAAATGAAAATTTCCGATTATTATAATTGGTTAAGAAGAGATTGGGCTAAAACCGGCTTAGTGGTTTCTTTTTTTCTGTTAGTTTTTCTGTTTGTATTTGTAAAGGAGAAAAATTTTATAGTTTTTTTAATTCTTTTACAGACACCTATATATATGCTGCATGAAACAGAGGAATATGTCTTTCCTGGGGGATTCGAGATATTTTTCAACAGAAAAATTTTCAAAGTTGAATCAAATACCAATCCCCTTAATGAAAAATTCATATTTTTTGTTAATATTATATACATTTGGATATTATTGCCACTTTTTGGCATTCTAACATTATACAATTATGATATTGGAATCTGGATTCCGTACTTTTCTTTCTTTGCTGGAGTATCTCATATTTTATTAGGTATGAAAGCTAAAAAAATATATAACCCTGGAATGATTGTCAGCCTTATTCTTAATATTCCTGTGAGTACCTGGACTATTTATTACCTCTATAGTAATAAGATAATAAACTCTCTTATTATAAATATTCATTGTGCAATTGGACTAGGTGCAAATTTAGTTCTCCCTATAATGGGCGTAATTGTTTTTAAAAGGTATATAAAAAACATACAGTAAAATAAAATAGTCAAAGATGGAATCTGGAGGGAATGATTGAAAATGAAGAAATTTTATAATTATCATAACCGTATTACATCACCCAACAAGAAATATATGCTCCGCTTCGCTACGGGCTACGCCACATTGGATTCATTCCTCAACCAACGTCATATATTTCTGAAACGTTATTTGAAAGGCAAGTTGAGCTTAAGATAAAAAAATAGATCAATAACAGAAGGAGAAAAATGAGAACCGAGAATTTTTTCAGTCCTATTCCTATAATAATCACATTGGCACTATGTATATTTCATTTTATTTTTTTGCTTTATTTTTTCTCCCCTGCTATTTCAACGCCCGATGCACAGGGATATTTTACACAGGGAAAGTTAATTGCGAAGTACGGTCATTCTTATTTTACACCTCAAAACAACCTTCAATACATTGGGCCCCATTGGCATAGCCAGGATGGACAGAAATATTATACAACTTTCCCACCGGGATTCCCCTTTCTAATAGCTATCATTTATAAACTGTTTGGAGCAAATCCGACTTTCTTGATAAACTTGATATTGGCGTCAATCGGTTTGTTGATTTTTTTCTTTCTAAGTAAAAATTGGCTTTCAAATAATTGGGCTTTGGCAGCAACATTTTTCCTTGCAATTAACCCTTTCTACAATGAACACGCCTTATTTGGCGATTCGCATACTTCATTGATTTTCTTTTTCCTTTTGGGATTGCTGTTTATTTTCTATCATCTGTAAGTTTATTGACATTCACTTATATGGGTTATTTCTGGTCGCCTGACCCAGAAACAATGCGATTTTTATTGCCGACTTTTCCAATTTACACCCTGGTAGCAGTTTACTTTATCAGTCAGTTAAAGAAAAAATATCAAATTGCTTTTTTATCAATAGCTCTTCTTGTTTCATTACCCTGGGGAGTGTCTGGTTCCTTACGGGCTGTCAGGCCTTTGTATGTACGGAATAGCGCTATATCAAATATAACAAAAACTATTGAAAGGGATATAGCAGATGGGAGCATTATTATCACCTTTGAAGGAATTTGTCAAAACCTTGATGTATATGACAAATGGAAACTTATTGACATTTCAATACTTTCAAAAGCAGGTGCTCTGACAGGCAAAATGCCAACGAAACCAATGAGAAATGAATATGCATCAAAAGTTTACAACCCATTGAGCGGAAACGATTTTAAGAACCAATTTATCAAAGATTTAAACCAATGGTCAGCTAAAAAGATTTTCCTGATTGCATACAGAAGTGAAATTGAAATGGTAAACAAATTAATTGGTGATAGATTCAATATTGATAAAATGACTTCCATTGACATATCCAATCTTCCAGTTTTAAAACCTATGTTTCCCAGTAGGGCACAAAGAAGCTCCCAGAGCCCCAGAGTCAAACAGCCAGCAGGGCAAAATCGACCCGTAAGGCCTAACCAAATATTTGACTTTGAAATAAGAAAAGAACCTTTGATAATTGTTGAGCTGACAGTGAAATAAAATGACAGACAATATTTCATAATGCTGCTTGCCTAACTGTTAACAGCGTATTTGCAGTTCGCGAGTTTATTCTGGGAGAGGCCGAAAGGCTCACCTAAATGCCTGACTTGTCTATTACTGAACACATCCCCAGATAATTAGGCAGATTACCCGAGGGGTGGGAAAGATTTCTTTTTTCTTGACATCTCATCATCAGATATTAGGATATCATCACAATGAAGAAAGAGAAAGGAAAGGAATTGAGTTTCTGGGAGCACCTTGAGGAATTGAGGAGGAGAATAATATTCTCCATTGTATATTTTGTTATTTTTTCAGGGGCTCTCTATCCCTTCACAGACAAAATTATAAAATATATCACTTCCCCCATTGGGAAAACATACTTCTTTGCTCCTCAGGAGGCATTGTTTATAAGGATAAAGATGGCGATGGTGCTTGGTTTTTTTGTTGCAATCCCATTTATCCTCCATCAGATTTGGCTTTTTGTCTCTCCTGCATTGACAAAGGAGGAGCACAGGTATTCATTGACATTTCTCTTTGCCGGAGGGATTCTATTCTATGGAGGAGCGTATATTGGGTATAGTATTTTTACCCCCTTTATTATAAGGGTACTTATGCAGTTCAAAACCCCATATATGGAACCAATCATAGGTATATCAAAATACTTTTCCCTCATACTCTGGATATCGGGTGGTATGGGTGTTGCCTTTGAACTTCCTGTTATAACCTTTATACTGACGAAGTTGGGGATTGTAACGCCTGGTTTCCTTTTGAAACAGTGGAGATATATGATTGTAGGTATTCTTATATTTGCCGCAGTAATTACCCCGACAATAGATATCGTTACAATGACTATTGTCAGTATTCCCCTTTTCTTCCTCTACTTCGTGAGTATTCTCACCTCATTCCTGGGGAGGTAGTATGTTCAGTGGGATCGTTATTCATTACCTCTTGCAAGAAATGAAAGGATTTATTGGTGGGAGGGTGAGGGATATTGAAATAAATGGGAATAAACTCATTATAAACACAGGGAAAGAGGGAATCATAGGTGAAATTCATCCTGAACTACAGAGAATATATATAGGTAAAGCAAATGGAGAAGGTTATTTCACCACCCATTTTTCTGGCAAAAGAATAATAGATATAAAACAATTGGGCCTCGATAGGTTTCTCATCGTTGAGTTTGAGGATGAGTATAAAATAGTTTTTGAAATGCTCGGGAGAAGGGGGGATATAATTATTGTAAAAGGTGATCAAATTCTGGATTCACTAAAAGGAAAGAGGGGAATATACAAAAATCCAGAGCCATTAAGGGCACTAAACATCCTTGAAGAATCAAGCAAAGAGTTAAGAGAGAATATCAAAAGTGGAAAGAGGATTACAGGCTTAACCCCATATTTTGTGAGGTATCTTCAGGAACTGAGAGAGGAAGAACTTGATAAATTCCTTGAGAGGGAATTCTCCCCCTGTTGTAATGAAAAAATCCTTTCACCCTTTCCACTTCCAGAGACAGAGCAGACAAAAACAATGAACGATGCAATAGTAAAATTCTTTCATCTTCAGGAAGAAAAGAGGGCTAAAAAAGAAAAAGAGATATACAGAAGAAGGATAGAAAAGGAGATAGAGAGTCTAAAGAAGGAGATAGAAATTCTCTCAAAGGCAGAAGATTATGATAAATACAAATACTGGGGGGATCTTTTATTAACCTATAAGAATTCATTAAAAAAGGTAAATCCTGTGAAGCTGATAGGTTTTAATGACGAACCTGTAGAAATTCCTATAGATACAGCAAAGTCTATAAAGGAGAATGCAGAGGGATACTTTAGACTATATAAAAAGATGAAATCGAAGGAAAAAAATAAAACAAAAATTATTGAGAAGATCAAAAAAAAGATAGAAAAACTGAAAAAAAGGATGGAGGGTGTAGAGATAGTAGGGAAGAAAAAGGGGAAGAAGAAAATAGAGGAATCAATCCCATATAGGGAGTTCATTTTGAAATCGGGTAACAAAATACTTGTAGGTAAAAATGCCAGGGGAAATGAGATGGTTACATTCAGAATAGGAAGAAAGTTTGATATATTTTTTCATATAAGGGAGGCACCAGGTGCCCATACAATTCTCTATCTCATTGACAAAAATGTCCCTCCCGGGAAGGAAGATATAGAAACAGCCGCATCCATTGCAGCCTACTTCAGTAAGGCTACTCATTCTAATATGGTATCTGTGAGTTTTACCCCATTGAGATATGTCAGGAAGCCAAGAAAAAGCAAGCAGGGTCTGGTGCTGTTAACAAAAGAAAAGAATATGTTCATCACACCCAAAAATCCAAAGGAACTTATTGAAGAAGGAAAGATATTAGAAAGCTAAAATCCATTATACAAACTTCTACAAGATTTATATATGTGGTCTCTATATTAAAGTTTTAACATTCTATGACTGCAGATATTTTTTTATCTTACAACGATCCCCTTATAAATCCTTTTATTTACCTTTATAAAGTATATACCTTTAGGGAGATTATCTATTGAATACCTTTCTATCCCTGTTGATAATGTTATTTTTTTATCCCTGTGAACCCTTCCAGCAATATCATATATCCTTAATCTTATATCCCTTTCCCTTTTACTCTCAAATTCTAATATTATTTACCCACCAAGGGATTGAATAATCCTTGTATCATTCTTGTGTGTCTAAATTGGGGTCAGATCTTGATTTTTTAATTTGTATTATTTTCATTTTTTCTTACTCTTTTAACAATTTTACTGAATTGTCTACTCATTTCTTAACAAA
>Ga0190349_1000397_pt1 | contig 13332 bp, 14 predicted proteins | sample 48721378_MG_FD_179798 | JGI IMG/M metagenome (GOLD analysis project Ga0190349, IMG submission 179798) | Hydrothermal vent microbial mat bacterial communities from Southern Trench, Guaymas Basin, Mexico - 4872-13-7-8_MG | ecosystem: Environmental > Aquatic > Marine > Hydrothermal vents >...
GATCGAGATAAAAAGGGGATCGCCTCTTTTTCCTCGCATCAAGGAATAGCCAGCGATGAAATTAAAGGAAAAAACGGAATATCTCTGGTATGAGTATAATTTTACCCCGAGAAGGGAATTAGGCCAAAATTTTTTGATCGATCCTCATATAGTGGATAGGATAATAGAGAGCTTAAAGTTAACCAGGTCCGATGTGGTATTGGAGATAGGAGCAGGAACAGGGGTTTTGACGGAAAAGTTAGTTCAAAGAAGTGGAAAGGTCGTAGCTGTAGAGATAGATGAGAGGCTGTGCGAGCTTTTGAGAAAAGAGTTAAAGGGTTATAAAAATCTGGAGATAGTCTGTGAGGATATAACGAAAATCCCCCTGGGAGAAAAATTTAGTAATTTAGATTACTCAGTTAAGGTAGCGGGAAACCTACCTTATGGGATAGCCTCCTCTCTTTTGCTGAATTTAGTGAAGCAGGAGTGGGTTAAGGAGATGGTGGTAATGGTGCAAAGAGAAGTAGCGGAGAGAATGCTTGCTAAACCCGGCTGTAAGAAAAGAGGCGCATTGACCGTTTTGCTAAATTACTATGCTACTTCCTCAAAGATAATTGATGTTCCTCCTCAGGCATTTACTCCCTCTTCTAAGGTAGGTTCTTCTGTAATTAAGGTGAAGAAAAAATCTAAGCACAGGGTAAAAGATGAGGAAAACTTCGCCTCAGTAGTTAAGGCATCTTTTTCCCTTCGGAGAAAGATGCTGGCGAACTCCCTGAGCGCTGGATTGGGGATGGATAGAGAACTTATCAAGGAGAGGTTAAGGCAGGTGGAAATTGATTGGAGAAGGAGAGCGGAGGAGTTAACCCTCGAGGAGTTTATCAGGATGAGCGAGAGCTTATATTGGAATTAAGTTAAGGAGAAGGAGAGGCGAGGAATAAATTGTCTGTTAAAACCATAGAGTGGATAGAGGGAAAGATAAAGATCATCGATCAGACCAAGCTTCCTGGAGAGCTTAAGTATATTTACTGCAAAGATGTGAGGGATTTAAGGGAGGCAATTTCCTCCCTTAGAATAAGGGGAGCACCAGCCCTGGGAATTGCAGGAGCGCTTGGAGTAATATTGGAAATGCAGAAGTCCTCCGCCCGAAATTACCCCGATTTTAAAAGAGAGATGGAGAAGGTGAGCAACTATTTGGGCTCTTCGCGGCCCACAGCGGTTAACTTATTCTGGTCTTTAAAACGTATGTCTGAGTGTGCAGAAAGAAACAGGGACAAAAGCATAGAGGAGATCAAGGAGGTTCTTAAAAAAGAAGCTCTACAAATAATGGAGGAGGATAAGTGGTGTAATCGCCAGATTGGTAAGGAAGGAGCTTCCCTTATCGAAGATAAGGATTCTATTCTCACTCATTGCAATGCCGGCGCTTTAGCCACAGCTGATTACGGAACCGCCCTGGGCATCATCTATAAAGCCAAGGAAGAGGGGAAAAGAATAAAAGTCTATGTTGATGAGACCCGTCCTCTTCTTCAAGGAGCGAGATTAACCAGCTGGGAGCTTTTGCAGGAAGGAATTGATGTTACTTTGATTTGTGATAATATGGCTGGAGAGTTGATGCAAAAAGGAGTAATTGACAAGGTTCTGGTAGGGGCAGACAGGGTAGCCGCTAATGGTGATGTAGCTAATAAAATAGGAACCTATACATTGGCTGTATTGGCCAAAGAGAATAAAATCCCCTTTTATGTAGCCTGTCCTCTTTCCACCGTTGATTTGTCTATTTCCAATGGAAGGGAAATTCCCATTGAGGAAAGAAGTCCAAAAGAGATCACGGAAGGGTTGGGCAAAAGAATTGCCCCCTCCGGAGTTAAGGTGTATAACCCTGCTTTTGATATAACCCCGGCCAGATATATCACAGGGATAATTACGGAAAGGGGAATATGCAGGCCTCCCTACGAGAAGAGTTTGAAAAATTTAAAAAAGTGAGGAAAGGAATATGAAGGCAAAAATAGATCGAGAGCAAGTTAGATATATTGCTCATCTATCCCGGCTGAAGTTAACCCGGGAAGAGGAAGAAAAATTTACTCGCCAGTTAAGGGAGATATTGGCTTACGTGGATAAGTTAAAAGAACTGGATACCAGTAATGTTCCTCCTACTTCTCATGTTTTTCCCTTGAATAACATCTTCAGAGAGGACAAGCGGGAAAGTTCTCTATCGCTCGAGGAAGCCTTAGCAAATGCTCCTCGCCATAAATATGGACACTTTCAGGTTCCCAGGATAATAGAGTGATAGATCAGCAAAGCCGTCTCTTACTTGAGATATTGTCCTCAATAAGCTCTCTTTTTCCAGAGTTTTTCCCTTGCCAGAAAGATAAAAAAGACCAAAAGGCAATTGTATAGAGAACTGACAAGGACAAGGGAGGAAAATTTTTTTAAAAAAGAGACGGAGAGATGAAAGACTGATGACCAGAAAAAAATAGCAGCCCCGTTTAAAATAGAGGCCAATCCTACTGTAAGAAGGACGGAGGCTATATTTTCTTCATAAACTCTCTCCTTGATCTCGCCGGTGAGAAATCCTACGAGACAAAGGGAAAAGGTGTTCAGACCCAAAAGCGGAGAAAATAAAATATCCTCTAAGATCCCAACAATAAAGCCGAGTGTTAATCCCTCCCTCCAATCAGTATTCCATGTCCATAGGACAATCAGAATGAGGAGAAAATCCGGCTTTCCTCCCTTAAACTGAAGTCCTCCTACTAAGGTAACTTGAAGGACAAGGCAAATCAAAACAAGAAATATGAAAATAATTACCTTCTTCATTTTTTAATCACAAACAGCTCTTCCAGCTTCTCGAAGTCCACCGTTGGTTTCACTTCTACCTTCTGGAATAACTGATCAGGATTCCTCCCTATGTAGGAAATTTCACCTACCAGGATTCCCTTGGGGAAGAGACCTCCCAATCCAGATGTTACCACCTTGTCACCTATCTTGACATCGGCTTTAGTTAAAAGGTATTTTAATTCACATACTTCCTCTTCTCCCTTGCCCTGTAATATGCCTATATCTCTTGTTCTTTGGTTTCGAACCCCTACCTTGCTTCTTTCATCTATTATTAGCAATACCTTAGCTCGATGTGGATAAACCTCGGTTATTCTTCCCACCAATCCCTGGGCATTAACCACTACCATTCCCTTTTTTAATCCTTCTTCTCTTCCCCCATTGATAAAAATGACCTTGAAGTAATTATACGGAGCATAAGCTATTACCTCCAGAGGAATAAGGGAATAAGATTCCTTTTGTTTAAAGTTAAGAAGCTCTCGCAATCGCTGATTAGAAAGAAGCACCTCCTGGTAGTAATTTTTCTGTTTAAAGAGAAGTTCCTCGACCTTTCTCTTGAGCTCTTGATTCTCCTTTCTTATCTTCTCAGTTTCACAGATATTTTCCACAAACTTGACTAATCCTCCCTTGAAGTTTGAGGAGATAATTTGTATAGGTCCAATGATATCGTAACTTCCCTCTCTAATGCGAGCGGGAAGATTGCCCTTGAGATGGGAAACTAACATTAGGGCGAGAGAGGCGGAAAGGAAAATAGCTAAGAAAAAAGCTTTAGAATAGCTCTTCAGTCTAATCTTTCACTCCCTAAGTTTGTTAATCCAGGCTGGTGGTTACTTCTACCGCGGATAAAAGCTCCTTATCCTCCAATAGTTTTCCTGCTCCTAATACTACTGAAAAAAGAGGATCCGGTGCCACCCTTACCGAAAGATGAGTTTTTTTAGAGATATATTTGTCAAGCTCACTCAAGCAGGCCCCTCCTCCGGTAAGATATATTCCCCTTTCCATTATATCTCCGGCTAATTCGGGCGGACTTTGCTCTAAGGTAGACTCAATTATATCACAAATGGTGGAGATCACAGATGAAAGGCTATCGCTTACTTCTTTTGCACTTATCTCTATCTCGGCAGGGAAGCCATCGGTTAAACTTCTTCCTCTTACCTTAATTCTTTTTTCCTTTGATGAAGGACAAGCGCAGCCTATGGTCATTTTTATCCACTCCGCCATTTGTTCCCCTATTAGAAGATTGTGGTTTTCTCTTAAATATTGAATTATGGCCTGATCCATCTCATCTCCGGCTATCCGAACGGAATTACTAATTACTACCCCATTGAGGGAAATTATGGCTACCTCGCTTGTCCCTGCTCCAATATCTACAACCATATTGCCGAGAGGCTCAGAGATAGGTAGGTTTGCTCCAATAACGGCTGCTACTGGCTCCTCCACCAGATGAACCTGACGAGCTCCTGCTTGCATAGCGATGTCTATTACCGCTTTTTTCTCCACCTTAGTGGCTCGGGAAGGAACACCGATTACCATCTTAGGGCCAAGCAAAGGGTGAGCAGGCTGGACCTTGGAGAAGAAATACTCAAACATCTTTTGAGTTATGTCAAAGTCGGCAATTACTCCATTCTGCAGAGGACGAATGGCCAAAATGTTCTTTGGAGTCTTGCCTATCATTTTTTTGGCTTCTTCTCCTATGGCCAAAATTTTTCCATCATTTGAGCTGATAGCCAATACAGAGGGCATATTCAAAATAATCCCCTTGCCCTTCGCATAGATCAAGGTATTGCTGGTACCTAAGTCCATTCCAAAACTATCGCCGAATATCTTGAAATTTAGTAGATCCCTAAACATAAAAATATTTTAGCAACTCTAAGAGAAAAAGTCAAGGGAAATGGGATTTTACAAAATTTATAGAAAAGTATATAATGGAAAATAGAGAGAAAAATATTTACAATGAGGGGAAAAAAATGAAAAACGTAAAGGCAGTGATTTTAGCAGCAGGAGAAGGAACCCGTATGAAGTCAAGACTAAGCAAACTCCTTCATCCTCTACGCTATCAAGCTTTGGTGAAGTTTCCCGTCAATGCCTGCGTTGAGAGTGGAATAGGTGAGGTTATCCTTGTGGTGGGTCATCAGGCAGAGAAAATAAAGTCCGTTCTGGGAGACGGTTTTACATATGTATATCAAAAAAAAAGGCTGGGTACAGGGGATGCTTTAAAACAAGCTGTTCCTCTTTTAAAGGACTTCAAAGGGGAGTTAGTAGTTCTTCCTGGGGATGCTCCCTTTATTAACTCCTCTACGCTAATTCAACTAATTCAATATCATCGGAGACAAAAGCCGGTAGCTACTATATTAACTGCTCTTCTCTCTGACCCTGGGCATTATGGAAGGGTCATACGTGACGGCTATAGACAGATTAAAAAAATTGTGGAAAGTAAGGATGCTAAATCCGAGGAATTGAAGGTTAAAGAGGTAAATAGTGGGATTTATTGTTTTGACACGCAGAAACTTCTTCAAGTTCTACCTTATCTGAATTGTAACAATGTAGGGAAAGAGTATTACCTCACCGATGTGGTTGAGATATTTCATCGACGGGGATTAAGAGTGGAAGCGATGATGACAAATGACCCAACCGTGGTTTTAGGAGTTAACACCCCCGAGGAGTTGAAGAGAGCCTGGAGAATTTTAAAAAAGAGGGATAGAAGGAAAGCAGACAATCCATCAAGAACTCTACCAGGCTAAAATTGCGATTGACAAAACGTCCTGAACCTCCTTAAATCCTCCCAAGTTAAGGTTTATCTTCAATTTTTGAAGTTTTAAGGCCGTGAAGTTGACGAATTTTTGGACTGTTGTATAATATAGTAAAACGATATACTAATATTGACGGCGATAAATGAGACAGAGAAAAACGCTGAAAGATGTAGCTAAGGAAGCAGGTGTTTCCGTAAGTATGGCCAGCAGAGTCTTGGGTAACTATGGATACTTCAGCGAGGAAACCAGATCTAAAGTGCTTAAAGCCGCCGAGAAGTTAAACTATAAGCCGGATGTTATTGCTCGAGGTCTTAAAACTCGTCAAACTAAGGCTATAGGGGTGATTATATCCGATGTGGTTACTTTTTTCTTTACCACTCTTGTTCGAGGGGTTGAGGATGTGGCCAGCCAGAATGGCTATAGTGTGATCCTGTGTAATAGTGATGAGGACCCGACGAAGGAACGAGAGTATCTATTAGCCTTATATGAACGAGGTGTGGATGGATTGATCGTCTCCCCTTCTATAGGGAATCATAGCTATCTTAAGAAGTTGGTCAGGGGTGGAATGCCCTTAGTATTAGTGGATAGGAGGATAAGAGGCCTCAAGGTTCCAACGGTGACGGTCGATAACCAGACTGGCTCTTATGAGGCGGTAAATTACCTTATCAATTTAGGACATCGCCGCATAGGGATTATCACTGGTCTAAAAGGGGTTACCACCAGTGAGGAGAGATTAGCTGGGTATAAAAGAGCCCTTGAGAAAAATCACCTTTCTTTAGATCCAGAGCTTATAAAAGAGGGGGACTACCGAAGGGAAAAGGCTCAGGAGGCGACCCAAGAATTGTTAAGAATGAAGAATCCTCCCACCGCTCTTTTTGTCTGTAATGAGCCTATGACCAGCGGAGCTCTTTTAACTCTAAGGGAAAACAAGGTAAAAATTCCGGAGGAGATGGCTATAATTGGATTTGATGACCCTATATGGGCCCCTTTAACCGAGCCTCCTTTAACTGCTGTTAGACAGCCAAGTTATTCCATTGGCACAATAGCCTGTCAGGCTTTACTGCAAAAGCTAAGAAAAAATAATAGGGGAAGACCTTTACATGAAGAGATAGTTTTAAAACCAAAGTTAATTGTGAGGCAATCCTGTGGAGAAAAATTGAAAGAACAAGCATTAAAGCTAAATTAAAGCCAAAAGGAGGTGAAAGGTAGGTAGGCTGTTAGCTTGGATAAAAATTTAGGGGAGATAGAGTATCATTTTAAAAAAGGGGGTTTTTAAAATGAGAAAGGTAAAAATTAGGTTTATTGTAACAGGTATGCTTATAGCAGCGTTACTTTTGGTAACCTCAATTGGAGCATCAGCAAATCCAGCTAAACAATACCTGTTTGGATTGGACACTAAAATAGTAAGCAATACCTGGGAATGGCTCTTTGCGAAAAGTTTCCAGTGGTACTGTGAGGATAATGGTTATAAGTGGATAAGTAATGAGGCACATGGTGACCCTGCTACTCAGCTTACCCAGGCAAGGCAAATGATTGCTATGGGAGTAGATGGTCTTATAATATGCGCGCAGGATTCAGATGCTGCAGCACCGATAGTTGATTGGGCTACTGAGAGAAATATTCCAGTGTTTACTACAGATGCTGATATTAATCATCCAGGTGTTAAGATGTATATTGGTTACTCTGGTTATTTAGCTGGTCAAAAACTTGGGGAAAAGCTTGTAGAGTATTTGAAAAATGAAGTTGAGCCAATAGGTGAGGTTAAAGGCTTAGTTCTTGAGATGCGTGGTCCATTAGGAGGTGCATCTGCAATAGATAGAAGCGAAGGATTTCATAGTGTTATCGACAAATACCCTGGCGTAAAGGTAATACAGGCATTAGGTGAGTTTCAGGAAACTCCTGCAAAAGAATCGGCTGAATCTTTACTTAGAAGAAATCCTAATATAGATGCTCTGTACTCAGGCAATGGCCCTATGTGTTGTGGAGCTATAGAGGCTATGAAAGACCTTGGTATAGATCCAACCAAGATATTTGTTGCCACTATAGATGCAACTCCTGGGGTACTGAACAGGATTAGAACAGGTGAAATTGATATAGCTGTTGATCAACCTTGTCCTTTCTATAACCCGATTGCAGTTTACTATATGGCTAAATATTTAGAAGAAGGGGAAAGTGCTTTGCCAAAAGAAGGCGAGATAGTTACTGCAGAAGATATCAATATTTCAGGTAGGAAGCACCTGGGTACGGATATATGGGCAGCAAAGACAGCATGGTCTCCTGCAAGGGTTACAAAGAGAGAAGGTCATCTTTGGTTCCAGACAAATGCGATAGAAGTTACAAAGAAAAACTGTGATGCCGGATATCTTTGGGCTAACATTGAAGTTCCTGGATGGTAAAATATCGTTAGAAAATTGCAGAGTTAGTCTCTATGGGGGTATATTATACCCCCATAGAGAAAATAAAATTAAATGAATGAGGTGGTATTATGGTCAACCTGGAAAGAATTAAACTTGCTCTTGTAGATCATATGATATGGTTAATTATTGCCGCTGTATTTATCTTTTTCTCTTGCAGTATACCTAATTTTTTAACCCTTAGAAATATACTTTTTCTTATGTATGTTGCTTCTCCACTTGGTCTTCTTGTCTTTGGTGAAGCAGTATCTCTTTTAAGTGGGAATATGGACCTTTCTTTGTCGGAAAATGCTGGCTTTACAGCTATGTTAGTGGGAGTGATATTAGTTGACTGGGCTCCCTGGCTTCCTGGTTGGACAGGTATAATATTGATGGCTTTAGTTGGAGCAGGATTAGGTGCTGTTAATGGTTTTTTTGTTGGCAAAGTTAAAATAAATCCTTTCCTTGTTACACTCTCAACTTTCTTGATATATGACTGGATGACTTATTATCTTCGGAGGGGAGCAATTGTTAGGGTACCCAAGGCCCTTTTAGTTCCTGGAGGAGGAAAAGTAGGGGGAATATTCATTGCAATTTTTATCCTTATAGGGATGGCTATTTTTCTTTATTTTATCTTAGATCATACGCGTTTTGGCAGCCATATCCGTGCCATTGGTGGAAATTCTAATGCCGCAAGTATGCTTGGAATCAATGTAGGTAATACAAATTTCTGGGTATTTACAATTAGTGGAGCACTTGCTGGTATCGCAGGATTACTTTATGTTGGTTATTTGAAGTGCATTCCCAGCACAATAGCAGAGGGTGCTATCTTTTTAGCCTTTGCTGGTGCTATTATTGGTGGAGTTAGCTTAACAGGTGGAAGAGGTTCAGTAATTGGAGCATTAGGTGGAGTCCTCTTAATGGGTGTGATTGATGCTGGTTGCACAATGACAGCTATGGATCCAGCATTAAGAGGAGTATTGAATGGACTTATCTTGCTTATAGCAATACTAATTAATAAGACAAGAACAAATTTAAGGGATAGAATTTTAATGCCTAAATAACTCATTAATGAGAGGTTTATACTATGAAATTAAAAGAGGTTAACAAAAAAATGTCCTTGGTAAAAATGGAGAATATTCACAAGTGGTATGGAAAAGTTCAAGCTTTAAAAGGAGTAAATTTTGATATCTATCCTGGTGAAATAGTAGGATTAATAGGAGATAACGGTGCTGGTAAATCAACTTTGATAAAAATATTGTCAGGGGTTCTTCCTAAAAATAAGGGAAAAATATATTGGGAAGGGGAAGAGGTTAATATCTCCTCTGTTAAGGAAGCCAGGAAGCTTGGAATTGAAACCGTATATCAGGATCAGGCAGTAATAGGATGTCTAAGTGTAGCACAGAATATATTTATGGGGAGGCAACCAGTAAAAACTTGGGGCCCAATTAAGGTTCTTGATAAGGACAAGATGAGAAGAGAAGCTAAAAAGTTAACAAAAGATTTAAAATTGCATATATCTTCACCCGATCAGGAGGTTCGATTTTGTTCTGGTGGTGAGGTACAAGGAGTAGCAATATCAAGAGCTATGTATTTCAAAGCCAAGCTTGTTATTTTGGATGAGCCTACCACTGCATTGGCAGTTAGTGGCGTCCAGAAAGTATTGAGCTTTATAACTCGATTAAAAAATGAAGGAATAGCAAGCATCTTTGTAACTCATAATCTTCATCATGTATACTCTGTTGCTGACAGATTTGTAGTTCTCTCGCGTGGAAGAAAAGTAGCTGATGTTAAGAAAAAAGATACAAGCATAGATGACCTCACAAAATTTCAATTACGTAAAGAAGCTATAGTTACGTAATAAGAAATTTTAACTGGATTTGGTGCTTTGTCACTGTTCTGGACAAGTAGTTTTTTCCGAGAAATTATTTAGTTGCTACAGCTTTGTTTGTCTTTTATTTTCCTGAAATGAGTTTATATACACTCTTTTGCTAACTCGCGGTGATGCAGTAAAAATAAGAAGTGTTTGAATAATGACCTCACGTGAAAGAGTGATAGTGGCATAGAGAGAAAAAATTTAGATAGAGTTCCCATTGATTTAGGAGGTATGCTGTCCACAGGTATTATGGGTATGACATACAATAAGTTAAAAGCTTATCTTGGGACGAAACCTGTCCGGACAAGAATCTATGATTACCGTCAGCAGCTTGCTAAACCAGAAATTTAGATTCTAAAAAGAATAAATGCCGATGTTCTACCTGTTTTAATATTGGAACCTAAAGAATGGAAGAAGAGTAATTTGCCAGACGGTTCTCCCTGTGAAGTGCCGGAGTGGTTTAGCCCTGAAACTTTATCTGATGGTTCAAAAGTTTTATATAATAGTGAAGGTCACATAATAGCAAAGATGTCCAGAAATGGATATTACTTTGGTAGTATGTATCATCCCCTGGAAAATATTGATACAGTTGAAGAGCTTAGAAAATTGGATGAGAAAGTTTTATGCTCAAGCTTATGATCCTCTTTCCTCTCTTTTCTTGATGAGCTAATCTTAGTGGATTTGTATTTTCGCAGGTGCATGACATTCAGGCAGGTATACCACCAGAAAATATTATGGCTATGTATGATACTGCATATAAGTATGGGAAATATTAAATTAAAATATAAAAAGGAGTAGGCTATGAGAAAGAGAAAGGTTGGTATCATTACATTTTCGGATGGGAGGAAATTTGTCCATGATGAACTTCTTCAGATGAACAAAGAGTTTCAGGAAAGGCTTGCAAAGGCATTGGAGGACACAGGAGAGGTAGAGGCCATTACCGCATCCGATGTTGTGTGGAAGCCATCACTGGCCAAAAAGGCTGGCAAGGAACTTATGAAAGCAGAGGTAGAGATTACCATATTCAATTACGCTATTTGGTGCTGGCCTCATCTTACAGTGATCGCCTCCTTATATGCTCCAGGGCCATACCTTTTATATGGCCAGATAAATCCACAGTATCCCGGGATGGTTGGCCTTTTAGCAGCTGCAGGTGCCTTGGAACAGGTGGGAATTATTCCAGGGAGGGTCTGGGGAGAGCCAGAGGATCCGATGGTTATCTCAAAGGTTAAGAAGTTCATTCGGGCAGCAAGCACCATAAATAGGTTAAAAGGCGAAAGATACGGTATGTTTGGAGGACGGCCAATGGGTATGTATACTGCTGCGGCAAATGGTGACCAGTGGATGAGGGAATTTGGTATAGATGTTGAGCAAATTGACCAATATGAACTGGTTGTGCGCGCGGAGAAGGTTCCATCTGAGAAAAGGAGAAAAGCTCGAAAGTGGCTGGAAAAAATGGTTAAGGAGGTTCGATATGATGGCAAGCAATTAACCCCGGAAATCCTTGAGAAACAGATAGCCATTTATTATGCGGCTAAAGAGTTGATAAATGAATATGAGCTTGATTTTGTCGGCTTCAAAGGTCAGCCAGAGATGACAGCTCACTATGCCACTATGGATATCGCGGAGGCATTTTTGAATGATCCATATGATTGGGATGGAGCTAAGGAACCTATCATTACAGCGACAGAGACGGATATGGATGGTGCATTAACTATGGAGATATTCAAACACATCTCGCAAAAACCCGTCCTCTTTGCGGATGTAAGACATTACTTTGAGGAGGAAAATTTACTTGATCTGTGCAATTCCGGCCAACATGCGACTTATTTTGCCGGTGGCTTTATGGAGCCGGAGGAAAACCTCAAGAACGTAATTCTTTATCCGGAGGGCTTTTACTTTCCCGCCGGAGGTGCATCCGTCAGGCACATAGCAGCTCCAGGAAGGGTAACCCTGGCAAGGCTTGCGAGAGTTAATGGAAAATATGTTATGAGTATTGTTCCGGGAGAGATAATTGATCTTCCAGAGAAAAAAGCTGAGGAACTGGCAAGGGGAGTGCAGGAGGAGTGGCCGCATGCATATGTCCGGATCGAGGCCTCTATGGACGATTTTTTGAAATATTATCCCTGTAATCACATTCATGGTGTATACGGTGACTACACAGAGGAGCTCGTTCATTTTTGTAGACTTAAGAACATCCAATGTAGAATGATCAGGAAATAAGAGAGGAGCAAATTATGCTGAAAAACATTCCCTTAATTATATCCCCGGAGCTTATGAAAGCTCTTATGGAAATGGGACACGGCGATGAGATAGTACTTGCTGATGGAAACTACCCTGCTTCTTCTGCCGGTCCTACGGTAATAAGAGCTGATGGTCATGGAGTGCCAGAGCTTCTTGAGGCTATCCTTGAGTTCCTCCCCCTCGACACCTACGTTGAGGAGAATGTGATATTGATGGATACAGGGTCCGATTATGTTCCAGAAATATGGAGTAAATATGAGGAGATCCTTCAAAAATCGGGAGAGGACTATAGAATAGGAAAAATTGAAAGGTTCAAGTTCTACGAGAGAGCATCGAAATCCTACTGTATAGTGGCTACCGGTGAGCGTTCGCTCTACGCCAACATCATTTTGAAGAAGGGGGTAATCAGCAAAAATAGTTGAGAGTTCTTGGTGCAGTGGCGATAAAATATTGGATCCAGGTTGAAAGGCAAGGAGTGTCTCGGTGAGTAAAAAAGAGCTGGTTATGGTTCTGGATTGTGGGGCTACCAATGTTCGAGCAGTGGCAGTGGATAAAGAGGGCAAGATAATAGGGGAGAAAAGCTTTCCTCACGGACCTATCCCTCAGCCAGGGGGAAAGGAGGATTGGCTAATATGGGATATAGAGGATATCTGGAAGAAGATTTGTCAGGCAAGCAAAAAGGTTTGCTCACAGGTGGGCAGAGAAAACATAAGTGCGGTTACGGTGGTCACCTTTGGGGCTGATGGAGCTCCTGTGGACAAAGAGGGTAATCTCCTTTACCCTGTGATCTCCTGGGAATGTCCTCGGGGGAGGGAATTGGTTGATGAGTTAAGACAAATAATCTCTCCTTGGGAGATTTATCAAACGACAGGTTATCAATTCATTCCCTTTAATACAATTTTTCGCATCCTCTGGCTGAAAAAAAATAAACCTGAGGTTTTAGAGAAGGCTTATAAGTGGCTTATGCTTCCCGGGATCATAAACCACCGCCTCTCCGGAGAGTTCGCCATAAACCCCACCAGTGCTTCCACGACGATGGCTATGGATCTTAAGAAAAGGGATTGGTGGGGAAGAATGCTTCAGATCGGAGGTGTTGATTTTTCCCTTTTTCCTCCCTGGAGGGAACCGGGAGAAGTGGTAGGAAAGGTAACTTATAAGGCGTCTGAGGAGACGGGAATACCTCAGGGAACGCCGGTAGTGATGGCAGGTCATGATACTCAGTTCGCCGCCATCGGAGCAGGATGCTCTTTCCGTGAGGCTATTT
>Ga0190349_1000399_pt1 | contig 13311 bp, 14 predicted proteins | sample 48721378_MG_FD_179798 | JGI IMG/M metagenome (GOLD analysis project Ga0190349, IMG submission 179798) | Hydrothermal vent microbial mat bacterial communities from Southern Trench, Guaymas Basin, Mexico - 4872-13-7-8_MG | ecosystem: Environmental > Aquatic > Marine > Hydrothermal vents >...
TAACCGGTTTAAAATTAAATTTCACTAATTTGTTAGAAAATGCCTATTTGCAGGCCTTTATTTCCTGTAGGGGGCGGATAAATCCGCCCCGTCTTTTTTTATAGTAATTTTAAGAGCGGGCTTGATGAATCAAGCCCCTACACCAGAAAAACTTAAAACTTTTTCTTTAATTTTGAATTTTAAGTTATGGTTTTACATTTTGCGCTCTGCGTTTTTCGCTTTGCTATAAAATACTATTCAATAAATATTAACGGCTAATCATCCTATACGATAAATGCTCCACACTATCTTCCTCTACGCTCTACGCTATCTGCTATATTCCGAGATACGATTCACAAGACTTGTCCCCGTGAAAACGGGGATACGAGATACATATTTAAGCAGTTACTAATTCATAAAATACTATTTATTTTAAAAGTTTTAACAATTTTCTATTGACATTCCCTATATATGGTGTAATACTATAAATGTAATCCTATATTTAGGGGTGCAATATGAAATGCCCTTTTTGCGGTTATTACGATACCGGGGTAATTGAATCCAGGCATGTAGAAAACGAATTAGTAGTTAGAAGAAGAAGAATTTGTAAAAAATGCAATAAAAGATTCACTACTTATGAAAGAATTGATTTAATTCCCTTAATGGTAATAAAAAAAGATGGTCGGAGGGAGCCTTTTTCTCGGGAAAAGATTACTAACGGCATTATTAAGGCCTGCGAAAAAAGACCAATTAGCATAGAGACTATAAATAATTTAGTAAACAACATAGAAGAGACCATAAAAAGTGAAGGAGTGAATGAAATTAAAAGTAATCTGATTGGAGAATTGGTTATCTCCAGATTACGAGATTTAGATGAGGTAGCTTATGTGAGATTTGCCTCAGTATACAGGCAATTTAAAGATTTAAGCAGCTTCGTAAGAGAAATAAGGAAGATTAGTAAATAAAATACAGTAATGAGTAATAAGTTTCAGGTTACGGGTTACTGGTTTGAAAAAAAGTAGACACACGATATATCGTGTGTCTACTCCTGAATTCTGATTTTCTTAACGCGATACTCGATACGCAATACGATAAACTAACAACTATATTTTATAATGAGGTTTTAAAATGGTACAGACCATAAAAAAGAGAGAAGGCCAATTAGTAGAATTTGACAAGAAGAAGATAACCGAAGCCATTTTTGCTGCTACCTTAGCCGCCGGAGAAAAAGATAAAACTATAGCAGAAAAAGTGACCGATCAGGTAGTTATAAAATTAGAAAAAAGATTTAAGGATATGATTCCGTTTGTAGAAGAAGTTCAGGATGTAGTAGAAGAGGTCTTAATCAGAGAAGGCTTGGTAAAGATTGCTAAGGCCTATATTTTGTATCGGGATAAAAGGAGTAGAATTAGAGAGAGCTTAAAAGTTAGAAAAAAGGTGGAAAATCACGAAAGCACAACCGATCTTTCTCTGTTGGTTTCCACTCCGACCTCTGAGAATATTTTCCCCTGGGACAGGCAAAAAATTATTCAAGCTTTGGTTAAAGAAGCAGAGCTGCCTTTAAATGTTTCTACCAAGATAGCCAAGGCAGTAGAAAAAAAGATAGTCGATTTAGGCTTAAGCGAGATTTCCACTTCTTTGATTAGAGAATTGGTTGACAATGAGTTGTTTACCAGAGGATATGAACATAAGTGGAGAAAGCAAAAGGTTATCGGGATGCCTACCTTTGATTTAAAACAACTATTTTTATCCAAGAGTAAAGAAAATAGTAATATTGGAACCAATAATCCGGAAGCTATAAATTTGACCATCGCCGAAAATACTATCAAACAATATATGCTACAGGAAGTTTTTTCCAAAGAAGTAGCCGATGCCCACTTAAAAGGCTGGATTCATATTCATGATTTGGGCTACCCGAGAATTTATTGTTCCGGTCATTCTCTCGAATTTTTAAAAAAATACGGTCTTGAATTGGAAAATTTAGATACCTCTTCCGCCCCGGCCAGGCATACCAGAACCTTAACCGGACATTTAAACACTTTTCTGGCTTCCATGCAGGCCTATTATGCGGGCGCATTAGGTATTGGCTACTTGAATATCATGTATGCTCCCTTTTTGGTAAATCTGCCTTTTAAAGAGATAAAGCAAGAAGCTCAATATCTAATATTTAGCGGTTCGCAAAATGCTTTTTCAAGGGGAGGACAGAGTCTTTTCCTGGATTTCAATATTCATCTTGGCATCCCGCACTATCTAAAAAATATACCGGCAATCGGACCGGGTGGGAAATATACCGGAAAAAATTACGGAGAATACGAAAAAGAATCACAATTATTTTTACGAGCTTTGATGGAAGTTTGGAGAGAAGGGGATTACCACGGAAAAGTTTTTGCTTTTCCTAAAATGGATCTGCACATCGATAGCAAATCTTTCGAGGACCCTGAGCAGAAAAAATTATTGAAGTATGCCTGTGAAATAGCTTCTGAGAACGGTTCACCTTATTTTATTTTTGACAGGGATGACATAAGTCTGGCTGCCTGCTGCCGATTAAAGACCGAGATAACCGACCAGGAAATGATACGGTATCCGGAAAAATTAAGATTTGCCGGGATACAGAATGTTACTATCAATCTGCCCCAATGCGCTTATAGGACTTTTCCCAATAGTAAGATTTCCGAATCTTCTCTTGACTTTAATGATGAAGATAATTTAAAATTATTTTTCCACAAAATCGATCAGGCTTTGCACTTAGCGGTTCAAGCCCATTTGCAAAAGAAAAAATTCTTAAAGATGATGATGGAAGACCCCAGCGGACCTTTATGGCAAATAGGCAAGATAGCCCTGGATGGCAGGCCTTACGTAAATTTAGATGAAGGAACTTATTTGATAGGATTAATCGGATTGAACGAAGCAGTTCAGCATATTACCGGTAAACAATTGCATGAAGGCGAGGACGTTTTTAAGTTGGGATTAAAAATCGTATCCTTTATGAGTTTAAAGTGCAGAGAGTACAGTGAGAAGTTCAATTTAAAATTATCCCTGGAGGAATCTCCCGCTGAAAGTGCAGCAGGAAGGTTAGCTAAAATCGATTTACAGGAATTTCCGGATAGCAAAAAAGTAGTAAAGGGAAATTCCAATGGAGACGAAAGTTATTATACCAATAGTATCCATTTTGCTGCTTCAGCACCGATAGATTTGGTCACCCGAATTATTAAACAGAGTAAGTTCCATCCTTTAATAAAGAGCGGGGCGATAATTCATGCCTTTGTAGGGGAAAGCCTTCCTTCACCGGAGAGCATCTACAATTTGGTCAAAAAAGTCTGGGAACATACCCAGTGTTCACAACTTACTATTTCGCCTGAGTTTACCATATGTAATGTCTGTAAAGAGGTTAGCAGGGGCTTACAGGAAAATTGTAATGGATGCGGGAGTGCAGATGTATATGGGGTAACCAGGATTGTGGGATATTATAGTAAGATAACTAACTGGAATAAAAATAAGATCGGTGAACTGAAAGACCGACACTCTGGAAGTTATAAACTAACGAATAAAATTTAGAAGAGAGTAAAAATACCATGAAAATAAAAATATTCTGGCAAAAAAATTGCCCTCATTGCCCGGAAGCTAAAAATTTGGGAAAACAATTGGAAAAAGAGGCGGAGGTTCAGTATTTTGATGTAGATACGTTTGATGGTCTGGCGGAAGCAAGCTATTATGACATTACCTCCACTCCCTCTATGGTAATCCTGGATGATGAGGATAACCAGATTAAGATATGGAGGGGAAAGACCCCTCGCTTAGAAGAGATTAGAAAGGAAACAGTAATTTGAACATTAGTATAAAGCAGATGATCGAGACCTCTCTGATCGATTGGGAGGGGAAAATTGTTTCCACTTTATATCTTCCCTCATGTAATTTTCGATGCCCTTACTGTTATAATTGTGATTTAATAATGCATCCGGAAAAATTTCCTACTATCTCCCAAAGAAAAATAGATGATTTTCTCTTGGAGAGAAAAGAATTTATCGATGGGATATGTATGAGCGGAGGAGAGCCTACCCTTTACCCCGATTTACCTACATATTTTAAAGAAATAAAAGATAAAGGTTTTTTAATAAAGCTGGATACCAATGGTTCTAATCCGAAATTATTAGAAAATCTCCTAAATTTTGGTTTGGTGGATTATATTGCCATGGATATTAAATCATCATTAGATTTTGATAATTATTCCAAGGCGGCAGGTATTAAAGATAAAATAGTGCTGGAGAAGGTGAAAGACAGTATCGAATTAATAATGAACTCAAAAGTTGATTATGAATTTCGCACTACTGTGGTGCCTTTATTGCATTCCAATGAGACCATTATGGAAATTGCCCGGTATATTGCGGGGGCAAAAAAATATGTCTTACAGAATTTCTCTCCCTTAGAAAAGACCCTCGATCCTTCTTTTCAAAAGATAAAACCCTATTCCGCTGAGAAGATTCAGAAATTATCGGAAAAAGCCAAAAAATATGTTCCCAATTGCTGCTGGAGATGAGGATAACGATTGACCAACTCACCAATTCTCCAATGCACCAATTGGCCAATTGAATTAGTCGTTAGTTGACAAATAGCAGAACTAGCGTATAGCAGCTTAGTATTGTCGTGTTAAAGAAACCAGGAATCAGGTGTAGGGGCACGATGCATCGTGCCCACAGAAAAAATGGGTAATAATATAGCGAGGGCACAATTCATTGTGCCCCTACGCCCGAATCTTATTTTATTAACTAAAGCGATACAAGATACCAAACTACTGTATGTTGAACGCTAAGTGGATTTTAAGTTTTGAATTATGGTTTTGCGTTTTGCGCTTTAAGTTTTTCGCTTCATTACTAAATACTAAATACTATATACTCGATACTAATTTTGCTGTTTGTGAAAAAAATTACAATTATTTTCACAAAAAAGAAGGTTTTTTTTAATAGACGTTGTATATAAAGTAGGATGTCAAAAAGATATTTAATTTTTTCTCCAATTATGATATACTATACAAGGTTATTTTTATGAAATTAGTACAATTAAATAGAAATTTATTCTGGATGAAAGTAATGGGAGAGGTCTTTTCTGTTACAGGAAGGGAGCCGAAGGGGCAAGATGTATAATACATTTAAACTCTCAGGCAAAAGGACCATTACCGGACAGAACTCTGGAAAGTTTTTTAATAAACACCGAAGGGGTAATTTCTAATTTTCTGGAAAAATCTCTCAGGTAAAAAGACAGGGTAAGAAATTCCGCTGGAGTATCTTACCCTTTTTCATTTTGATACTATATTAGTATTAAAAAATTTTAGCGAAAAGTAGAGATAATTTGAACCAGGATTTTGAATTAAAAGAACTTGGACAAATAAAATATTTCAACTGTAGGGAATTAGATAAAACAGACTTAGTAATAACTGCTTTTACCACTCGAACAGGTGGGGTAAGCAGAACCCCCTTTAATGACCTTAATCTATCTTATAATGTGGGCGACGAAGAAAACCGCGTAGCGGAAAACAGAAAAATAATATTTGATGCTTTAGGTATCGATTATCGAGCCACGATAACTGCTCAACAAGTCCACAAAGATAGGATAGTTCTTGTAAGAAAAGAAGATAAAGGCAAAGGAGCCCTTAAATATTCTAAAGGAATTGCGCAAACCGATGCCTTGATTACAAATATTCCCGGCATACCTCTTTTAATGTGTTATGCTGATTGTGTACCCATTTTTATTTTAGACCCGGTCAAAAAAGCTATTGCCTTGATTCATAGCGGAAGAAAGGGAACAGAATTGGAATTAACCCTAAAAACTTTGTTTAAGATGAAAAAAATCTTTAAAACCGATCCCCGCTCCTGCTTGGCTGCCATTTTCCCCTCCATTGGTCCCTGCTGTTATAACATCGAAGAGAAAGATAAAATTGATGATTATTGGTTGAATAAAGAAAAATATAATGGCAAACCAATTTCCCTACGAAATAATAGCGGGTGGAGCCTTGATTTAAGAAAAGCAAACTACGAACAATTGATTAGAGGAGGAGTGAAGGAAAAGAATATTTTCGTTAATCGGATTTGTACGGCAGACCATCCTGAACTTTTCTTTTCCTACCGCAGGGATAAGGGAAATACCGGTCGCATGGCTGCTATCTTTATGTTAAAGCAACAATAAAATGATGGCAATTAAAAAAAACGGTTATGTAGGGGCACGATGCATCGTGCCCACAGGAAAGAAGAGGCAATAAAAGGTGAAGGGCACAATTCGTTGAGCCCCTTGTATCTCCTGATTTTTCATCTTTCTCTTTTTTTCTTTCATTTTCTTTGTTATATACTTATTTTTCAACTCGATACTCAATACCTTATACTCGATACTATATTTAAACGCGTTAAAAGATATGATCTGCAAAAAATATTTTTGAACTTTCGGGTTATTATAATCATATTAAAAGAATAGGGAGGAAGATATGCGCATAAAAGAGCATCCCATTTTGGAATTTAATCAGAAAGAAAAAGTTAGATTCACCCTGGATGGGAAAGAATTAGAAGGCTATAAAGATGAGCCCATTGCTGCTGCCCTGGTGGCTGCCGGAATAAGGGTATTAAGCAGAAGCATTAAATATCACCGCCCCAGAGGATTTTTTTGTGCCATAGGAAAGTGTTCGGCTTGCCTGATGAAGGTAAACGGCATCCCCAATATCAGAACCTGTGTAACTAAATTGGAAGAAGGGATGAGGGTAGAAACTCAAAAAGGAAAAGGTGATTTCAATTGAAAATGACTGATATAGCAATTATCGGTGGGGGTCCGGCAGGATTATCGGCAGCCCTCTATGCCGCTTCCCTGGGGGCAAAAGTGACTCTTATTGACGATGGTTTGGAATTGGGCGGACAGTTAATTAAACAGACCCATAAATTTTTTGGTTCCGAAAAACAGTTTGCCGGGATCAGAGGAATAGAGATTGCCAAAAAGATGATCCGAGATATCAAGGGATATGAGCATATTGAAGTAATCGACAATGCCACAGTCACCGGCTATTACGAAGATGAGGTCATTACCATTGTCCAGGGAGTTAATGGTGACATATTAAAAAAATTAAAAGCTAAAAGAATTATTGTGGCTACCGGGGCATCAGAGAATATGCTGCCTTTTGTAAATAGCGACTTACCCGGAGTCTATGGTGCCGGGGCGGTACAGACCTTGATGAACCTTTACGGCGTAGTCCCGGGTAATAATATTTTAATGGTAGGAGCGGGCAACATCGGCCTGATTGTGAGCTACCAGCTCCTGCAGGCCGGGATAAAGGTGGCAGCAATTGTAGAAGCCCTTCCCCGGATAGGCGGCTACTTAGTGCATGCCTCCAAGATTAGGCGTTTGGGAGTGCCTATCTACACTTCTCATACCCTAAAAGAAGTCTACGGTACGGATTGTGTGGAAAGGGCGGTAATTTCCGAGATAAATCAAAAGTTTGAATTTATTCCGGGGACGGAAAAAGAACTTGAAGTTGACACCATTTGCCTAGCGGTAGGCCTTTCTCCTCTTTCCGACCTGCTCTGGCAGGCCGGCTGTCAGATGAAATATGTTCCGGAGCTTTGTGGCCATGTGGCCCTAAGAGATGATAATATGAAAACCACTAAAGATGAAATCTATATCGCCGGAGATGTAGCAGGTATCGAAGAGGCCAGCAGTGCCATGCTGGAAGGTCAAATTGCCGGTCTGAATGCCGCGGTGAGCCTGGGATATAAATGTGACAATTACCGGGAGCAAGACAGAAAGCTAAAAGCGGAATTAAAAGAATTGAGAGAAAATCCTTTAAGTGAAGAAATTAAGATAGGTATAGAAAAAGCCTTGATAAGGGAGGGGAGGGATTAACCATGTTAGAAAGAACCGGCATACCGACCGATGATGATTTGGAAAAAGTAATTCCGGATAAAAAAAGATTGGCTAAAGGTCCGGTAGTAATCATAGAGTGTTTTCAGAAGATACCCTGCAACCCTTGTGCTGCATCCTGCAGGCTTGGAGCCATAAAACCTTTCGAAGATATAAATGACTTACCGGTAGTCGATTTTGATAAATGTACCGGTTGCGGGATCTGTATCAGCTCCTGTCCCGGCCTGGCCATATTCGTAATAGATGTGAATTATTCAGAAAAAATATCCTTAATCAAACTCCCCCACGAAATGCTCCCTCTGCCGGAAAAAGGAGAAGAGGTTTATGCTTTAGACAGAGATGGCAGCATACTGGGCAAAGCGAAAGTGGTAAGGGTCTTAAAGATTAAAAACAAGACTCACATAATTTCCCTGGAGGTCCCTAAAAGTATGGTTATGAAAGTAAGAAGTATCAAAGTGGAGGACAAAAATAATGAAAGATGAGACCATAATTTGCCGATGTGAAGATGTTACCTGGGGGGAAATCAGGCAGGCTTTGGAAAAAGGCTATACTACCCTCGATGAGATTAAAAAGATTACCCGGGCGGGGATGGGAAGGTGTCAGGGCACCATTTGCCGCAGGATTATCTTAAGGGAAATCGCCAGGTTTTGTCATAAAAGCATAGAAGAGGTAGCCTTACCTACCTTCAGGCCTCCCACTAAACCGGTAAAGTTAGGGACTCTGGCAGGTGATGACGATGATTAAAAGAGCAAGCGTAGTAGTAATCGGGGGAGGAATAATCGGCTGTAGCATTGCCTATAATTTAGCCAGGATGGGGTGTAAAAATATAGTATTATTCGAAAAAAATACTCTGGCCAGCGGCGCTACCGGTAGATGTGGAGCAGGAATCAGACAACAATTTGGAACTGAGATGAACTGTATTTTAGCCCGACAAAGTATAAAAATATTCGAGAATTTGAGCCAGGAATTAGATTATGATATAGAACTGAATCAAGGCGGATATCTGATGCTGGCTTACACTGAAAAAGAAGTCAACCAGTTTAAGAAAAATGTAGCCTTGGAACAATCATTGGGGATTGATGCCAGATTCATCACCGTGGAAGAGGCCAAAGAGATTGTACCCCCCTTAAATACGGAAGGTCTATTGGCTGCTACCTTCTGTCCTAGCGATGGTCATGCCAATCCCTTTAATACCAATTTCGCCTATGCCGAGGCTGCTCAAAGATTGGGGGTAAAGATCTATAATTTTACCGAAGTAAAAGAAATCAAGACCGAAGATAACAGGATAGTTTCAGTCAATACCGATAAGGGGGAAGTGCTTACTCCCATCGTAATAAATGCCGCCGGTGGTTATTCGGGAGAAATAGGGAAGATGGCAGGAGTAGAAATCCCGGTATATTCCCAAAGGCACCAGATCCTGATCACCGAACCGGTTGATCCTCTATTTAAGCCGATGTTGATGTCCTTCTCTCGTAATTTTTACTGCCAGCAGACCCCTCACGGAAGCATCATAATGGGCTTTGGCGACCCCGATGAACCCAAAGGTTACAATATAGGTACAAGCTGGCAATTTGCCCGGGAGATGGCCAAAAAGATGACTGCGGTTGTTCCCCTACTAAAAGAAGTAAGTATGATAAGACAATGGTCAGGCCTATATAATATGAGTCCTGATTCTCAACCGATCGTGGGTGAGCATCCTCAGGTAAAAGGCTTTTATATGGCGGTAGGTTTCAGCGGTCATGGATTTATGCTGGCTCCTGTAGCCAGCCGGCTTATGGCAGAGTTAATACTCAAAGGAAGGACTTCTATTCCTATCGACAGATTAGATATAGGCAGATTTGAACGGGGTGAACTGATTATCGAACCCTCGGTAGTTTAAAGGAATAGAATAGTAAAACTTATTTCACTCAACAAAAGAAGGGTTTTTTAAAGTTATGTAGAATACATATACAATGATTACTACCCAAAAAGTAAACAAAATGGGAATGTAGGATGCATCGTGCCCACGGGAAATATTAAGCAATAATATGGTGAGGGCACAATTCATTGCGCCCCTACAGAAAAAAAGGAGGTGAGGGGATTTCTAAATTAATTCTATATCTATAATAGAAGATGTTTCTAATTATCATTGCTAATTGTTTTACTAAAACGATCTGTTTTTTTTACGTATTTAAAAATAAATGAAGGAGAATTTAAAATGAAAAGAATAAAATTTTTGCTATTTGTTAGTGTATTAGTATTAGCTCTTGGTGTATCTTCTTTGGGAGTAATGGCTGCTGATAAACCACCGGTAGTCATCGGTCTCCAAGGACCAATTACCGGAGCAGCAGCAGTGGAAGGTGAAATGGCTAAACGGTCTGTTGAAATCGCCGCCCAAATGATCAATGAAAAGGGTGGAATTTTAGGTGGCAGAATGATTGAAATCAGAGTTGCTGATGATGCTTGCCAGCCAAAAGCAGGCGCATTAGCCGCAATGAAATTGTTATCCCAGAAAGATGTAGTGGCTTCTATTGCGACTTACGGTTCTTCGGTTACCCAGCCTGCTTCTGATATATACGAAAAATTCAAAAAAGTAAACATTGCTTATGGTGCGACCGTTACCGGCCTTACCGAAAGAGGATTAAAATATTTCTTCCGTACCTGCGGAAGAACCGATACTCAAGGTGCATTTTTTGCCAATGAAGTTGTTCCTCTATTTAATGCCAAAAGAGTAGCCATTATGCATGATAACCAGACCTTCTCTTTAGGACTTGCCGAAGATACTGTAAAAGTACTACAACCCAAGATAGATGCCGGAGAAGTAGAATTAGTTTACTTTGATGCAATTACTCCCGGAGAATCTGATTATACCGTGCCTTTGACTAAGTTAAGAGAAACTAATCCGGATATATTCTATTTTACCGGTTACTTCCCGGAAGCAGGATTAATAGTCAGACAAGCTCGTGATATCGGAATTACCGCGGTATTTGTAGGCGGAGACGCGGCCATTAATGAAGATTTCATAAAGATTGCCGGTTTAGAGTATGCTGCCGGTTGTTACCAAACCCAGGAAGCTTTAATCGAATATTTTACCAACCCTGAAGCAGTGGCATTTAAAGAAGCCTATATGGCGAAATACAATACTCTTCCCTCGAGCCCCTGGTCAGTCTATGCTGCCGATGCTCTCTGTGTACTTGCAGAAGCTATCGATAAATCCGGTTCTACCGACTCAGATGTTATTGCCGATTATCTGAGAAATAAGATGGAGAATTTCCCCAGTATTACCGGACCAATAGGCTTTGATGAAATTGGTGACCGTGTAGGAACCGGAATTAATCTTTATGTAGTAAATGCTGATGGAAGTTTCGGAATTTACGGAAAATAAAATAAAAATGAGGTAAAATACAGAGATGAAAATTATTTTAGAGCAGTTACTTAACGGATTGACCATAGGTTCATTTTATGCTCTTATTGCTCTCGGTTATTCCATGGTATACGGGGTAATGAAGTTGATTAATTTTGCCCACGGAGATTTATTTGCCCTGGGTTCTTATCTTGGATATACCCTTCTCGTATTTGGCTCTACCTATGCTACCGTTACCTTTGGTATATGGGGCGGCATGATTGCGGCTATGTTAATAGCCGCAATCGGCATAGGAATTGCCGGTACTCTAATAGAGCGAATTGCCTATCGTCCGATATATTCAGTTGGCCGGCTTCCCGCAGTGGTGTCTGCATTAGGTGCTTCCATTGTAATACAAAATGGGATAATGGTTGTTTGGGGTCCGCGCCCGCAAGCTTATCCGGCTAATGTTGTGCCCTCAACAGTATTAAATGTAGCCGGGATGAGAATTACTTTAATGCAGGTTATAATTTTATTAATTTCTTTTATGCTTATGGGGCTTTTATATTACATTATTCAAAAGACCACTTTTGGCGCAGCTATCCGTGCTTGTGCTCTGGATAGGGATACTGCCGCCTTAATGGGGATAAATATTGAAACAATTATATTTTTTATCTTTGCTTTAGGACCCGCTTTAGGCGGAATGTCAGGAGTAATGGTAGGCATGTATTACAGGAAGATTAGTTTTATCATGGGATGGAACTACGGATTAAAGGCCTTTACTGCCACTATCTTAGGAGGTATCGGTAATATCCCGGGGGCAATGCTGGGAGGACTTCTCCTGGGAGTATTGGAAATGTTGGGCTCCACTTACCTTTCTACTGCTTACAAGGATGTGTTTGTATTTTTAGTTTTAATATTAGTCTTAATTTTTCGCCCCAGAGGTCTTTTGGGTGAAAAAGTTGCAGAAAAAGTGTAAAGGGGCGAAAATATGAAATTAAATAAAAGTATAAAAGAAAAAGACAGTATATTTAAAAATTGGCTGATTATTATAGCAGTAATTTTATTTATAATATTACCTTTCATAATAAATACTTATTGGGTGGACGTTTTGTTTTTTTTCGGCGTCTATGCTCTTTTGGGACTTAGCTTAAATATTGTTTTGGGAGAAGTAGGGCTTTTTGATTTGGGACATATGGGATTTATGGCTATCGGTGCCTATGCTACCGCGATACTTAATACTACCTTTGGAATTCCTATAATTATTTTGCTACCGATAAGTGCACTTGCAGCAGGTGCCTTTGCCTGGTTGGTCTGTTCTCCGATTATCCATTTAAGGGGAGATTATCTATGTATTGTAACCATCGGAATGGGTGAAATTGTACGGCTTACTTTAAATAATAATCCATTTGGGATAACCGGAGGTCCAAACGGAGTCTTCGGAATTGATTTTCCTTCATTGGGCAGTATCTTTGTAATTGATAATTCTACCAAATTCTATTATTATATATGGTTAATAGTCGGCCTGACCATCTTCGGGTTGGTTAATTTGCAGCGTTCCCGTATAGGTAGAGCCTGGAACTGCATCCGGGAAGACGAAGTAGCTGCCGAATCGACCGGGATTGATGTTAGGTCTTATAAGTTATTGGCTTTTGTTTTGGGAGCAGGTTTAGCCGGTGTAGCCGGTAATATTTATGCTACTAAATTAATGATGGTCTCTCCGGAGAGTTTTAACTTTATGGAGTCCTGTATGCTCTTCTGTATTGTATTAATCGGAGGAATGGGTTCCATCCCCGGAGTTTTAATCGGAGCTGCAGCCATCAGCCTTTTCCCGGAATTTTTCCGAACTTTTGCCCAATACCGAATGTTGATTTTTGGAGCAGCAATGATTGTCATGATGATATTTAGACCTGGTGGTATCTGGCCCAGAAAAAGAGGAGCCGTTAAATTCGAATCACTTTTGATGAAAGCAGGAGAAGAAAATGGCTAAAGAAAATAATAATATGGAAACCATGATAAGAACCAAACAAGAAAATGAAGAAATAAATAAAATTAACAAAGTTGTATTGCAAACCGATAAACTTACTAAAAAATTCGGCGGCTTAATTGCGGTAAATAAT
>Ga0190349_1000401_pt1 | contig 13289 bp, 11 predicted proteins | sample 48721378_MG_FD_179798 | JGI IMG/M metagenome (GOLD analysis project Ga0190349, IMG submission 179798) | Hydrothermal vent microbial mat bacterial communities from Southern Trench, Guaymas Basin, Mexico - 4872-13-7-8_MG | ecosystem: Environmental > Aquatic > Marine > Hydrothermal vents >...
TAATCAGCTCATTCCTACTGGCGGTAACTTTTCAATTTCTCTTTCCACCTATATTAACGACACTAACCGCAGATTCCAGACTATTAATCCTCGCTATGGTAGTACCTTGCGGTTTAATTTCAATCAACCCCTTCTAAAAAATTTTGGCTTTAAAATGGCCCGTCGAGAAATAATTATTGCTCAAAACAACCGAGAAATATCTGAAAATCAATTCAAAAAAACGGTTATGGATACTATTTACAGTGTTGAAGAGGCCTATTGGAATCTTGTTTACAGCATTGAAAATTTGAAAGTTATGAAACAATCTCTGAAGTTAGCCCAAGAGCTTTTGGAGAAAAATAAAAAAGCAGTGGAAATAGGCACTTTAGCCCCTATTGAGATCCTGAGCGCCGAAGAGCAGGTAGCCAGCCGCCAAGCAGATATTCTAGAAGCGGAGGCTTTAGTCAAGAATAATCAAGATCTGATTAAAACGGTAATTAATATTGGAGCTGAAGCTAAAACGCCAGAACTGGTGAAAATAATCCCTAAAGATAGACCTGTTTACAAGAAAAAAGAAATGACCTTAGAACAAGCTCTGTCTATAGCCATGGCTAACCGTCCTGACCTCAAGGCCACAAGGATTGACCTAAAAAATAAGGAGCTGAACTTAAGTTATGCTAAAAACCAGCTTTTCCCTGATTTAAGCCTTAACGCTTCCTACTGGAGCCCGGGAATAGGCGGAGACCGAGTTCTCTATCTTAATAATAATCCTTTAAGTGGGGTAGTTGTAGGATCAATTCCGGGAGGCGTTTCGGATGCCCTAAAAGATGCCATCGGTTTTAAGTACAAGAACTGGACCATAGGCCTCACCTTATCTCTCCCTCTTAATACTTTTATCTCCCGGGCTGCTTTTGCTCAGGCTAGGGTTAGCTTAGACCAAGCTCTCCTTCAGCTCAAAAATCAAGAACAACAGGTTTACCTTGAAATAAAAAACGCTCTCAGGGATGTCCAAACCAATTACCAGAGAGTCGAGGCCAGAAGAGTAGCCAGGGAGCTGGCCGAAAAGAAACTGGAAGCCGAACAGGAAAAACTCCGAGTGGGCTTAAGCACCAATTATTTTGTCCTCCAGTACCAGAGAGACCTAACAAATGCCCAGACCATGGAATTAAGAGCTATTATCGATTACAATCTTTCTTTAGCCCGTTTAAATAGAGCCTTAGGTCTTACTCTTAAAGAAAAAAATATATCCATTTCCAGGATATTAAAGTAAAATAGCATCTTTTTAGGAGAAAGATTTAAAAAGACAAAATAATTAGCTTATAAAAAACGGCCAAAAATGAAGAAAACAATTATATTAGGGGTATTTCTTTTTCTCAGTGCTTCCTTTCTTTCTTTGGCATTAACTGCCAATAGGGACTATTATGTTAATTTACCGGAGTTTTCTCGTCCTCCCAAAATAGATGGATATTTAGAAAACCCACTCTGGCAAAAAGGAGCGGTGATTGATACTTTCACTCAATATGAGCCGCAAGAAGGGGCCCAGCCCTCTGAAAAAACGGTGGCTTACCTCGGCTATGATAAAAAAAATCTGTACATTGCCGTCCGCTGCTTTGATTCAAATCCCAGAGCGGTCAGAGCCACTCTGACTGAAAGAGATAAGGTCTATGGTGATGATGTGGTCACCATTTATCTGGATACTTTCAATGATAAAAAAAGAGCCTTTGTCTTTGAGGTAAATGCCTGTGGTGTTCAAACAGATGGTATATACACTGAAACTAGACGAAGGCGGCGGGGTATGGGCTGGCAAATGTTTGATAAAAATTGGGATACATTTTTTCTATCTGATGCCAAGGTGGACAGCCAAGGCTATATAGTTGAATTAGCTATTCCCTTTAAAAGCTTACGTTTCCCCACCGGTCAGCCTCAAATTTGGGGATTACAGATCTCTCGCTCTATCAGACGCAAAAATGAAGAGATCTATTGGCATCCTCGCTCCCGTAATGTCAACGGCTTTTTAATTCAAGCTGGTACTCTGGAGATAGATGGTCGGGTAGAAATGGGTAAAAATTTGGAAATAATGCCAGTGGTTACTGGTCTTAAGCAATCTGGTCAAAAATTAGACCCTGAAGCTGGACTTAATCTTAAATATGGCATAACCTCTGATCTAACGGCGGATATAACCTACAATCCTGATTTCAGCCAAGTGGAAGCAGACATGCCACAAATCGATGTCAACCAGAGATATGCTCTTTATTACCCTGAAAAAAGGCCTTTTTTCCTGGAAGGGAAAGATTTTTTTGACACACCGTTGGAGCTGGTTTATACCCGAACCATTGTCAATCCTCAATGGGGAATAAAACTTTCAGGCAAAATGGGTAAAACAACTCTAGGCTTCTTGAGTGTCTACGATGAGGATCCGATTTTTATAAATATTGAAGAAGAAGAAGAAGAAGAAGAAGAAGAAGAAGAAGAAAACATTTATAAAGCCTTAATAAATGTATTTAGGCTAAAAAGGGATCTCTATCCTGAATCGCATCTGGGGTTTATCCTTACCGACAAAGAAATGGGTTTTTCCTGGCATTCTATAACTACCGATTATAACCGGGTAGCTGGTGTTGATGGCCATTTCAAATTTCTTAAATATTACAGATTCTCTTTCCAGGTACTAAGTTCAAACAGCAAGGTAGGAGCAGAAAAAACAGGCATCGTTCCAGCCACCAGTTTTAATCTCAGTCATGTCTCCCGCCATTTAAACTTTTCCATAGATGTTAACACTATTCCTCCTGATTTTGAAGCAGCTAGTGGCTTTTTCCGCCGCAAGGATATAAAGTCACTAAACAGTCGTTTTGGCTACACCTTTCTTCCCCAAAATAAATGGATAATTTCCATCCGTCCCAACTTTCAATACCGAAGAATTTATGATTTTGACAATACTTTAACTGATGAACAATTAGAATTTTCCAATTTTATCCAGGGATGGAGGCAGTCTCATATCTGGGCAACCTTTTCTTCTTCTCTGGAAAGGTATAGAGGTATTAATTTTCATAAAAAAAATTTCAGGGCTAATTTAAGCTCTGAGCCTTTTTCCTGGCTCAGTGCTAGTATTTCTTATTCTTTCGGAGACGGAATTTACTATGAGGACGACCCCTATTTAGGTTATAAAATATCAAGAGGTATAAGATTAACCTTAAAGCCTGTGTCCAACCTTCGCCTTTTTTACAATTTAAAAAATGATAAATTCTATAAGAGCAAGGGTGGAGACAAAGTTTATTCAATAAATATCATTAGCCAGAGAATTAGTTATCAACTTTCCCGGCCTCTATCTCTCCGCTTGATTACTGACTACAACGATTATTACAAAAAACTTTATATAAGCCTTCTCTTTAGCTATATCTACAGGCCAGGAACTGTCTTTTACTTTGGCATAGAAGACAACCAGGAAAAAGATGAAGCTGGGATTTTTAGAGTTACCGGCCGCTACTACTTCATGAAATTTTCTTATTGGTGGCGAATATAAAACTTTAAGATTATTTTTATTCGACGAATCATATCAATTATATATAATATCAATTGAGCAATTATTCAAATAAATCATTATTAAAAAACTGAAATTAAAAGCTTATGAATAAAATAAATTCCGGAAAAAATACATTTATTCCGTCTCTGCTATCAACAAGAACAAAGTAAATAAAGTAAAAAAATTTATGAAGTCAGAAGATGTAATTATTCGTTTGGCCAAAACTTTCAAGGCTTTATCTGATCCTACAAGAGCTAATCGAAAATTTAAGGGTTCAGGTCTTCTCATTTGACAAAAAATTAATGTTAAATGTAAAAACTGAGCTTAGCCTTTTCGTTTTATTTGTCAAAAAACTAATGTCAAATGTGAAGACCTGAACCCTTTTACTTCTTTAAAAGCTTGAACTTTTTTTTAAATAATGTTATTATTACAACCAAATAAAAGCTCCAAATTTTTCATCAAGCTTGAATCTGGGAGAAGAAAATTATGAACAGGAAGCTTATAAGACCTAACTTTTCTGAAATCAAAGAAAAAATGAGCAAAGAATCAGCTAAAAAGAAGTCTCATCCTCCTTCTGATACATTTGCTGAAAATTATTATTATTTAAAGCAAATGAATAAAAAAACCCTGATGGCTGTAGTTCTTAACGATAGTCAAACCATTGAAGGCTACATTGAATGGTATGACAGAAACTGCATTAAAGTTAATCGAAATGATGCCCCTAATCTTTTAATTTACAAAAGCAGCATCAAGTATCTTTATAAAGCAAACGATAAGAAAAAACCTAAAGAAAATCAAAAATCTGAAAATAAATAAGAACAATGCCGCTGCTCAGGATCGGAATATCAATAGGCGATCCTGGGGGGATCGGGCCAGAAATTACCATTAAGGCCCTAGCTTCAAAAAAATCTCTTCCCCCTGCTCATTATATAATCTTTGGATCGTCTTCCATCATTACCGAAGAACAAAAAAAACTTGGACTCGATTTAGAAGTTGCCCCATTTAAAAATAAAAAACATTCTCCAAAACCTTCTGTGTTTATCTGGAATACATCTCCTCTGCCTTCTGCGGCATCGAAAGGATATCCTTCAGCCGCCAATGGTCAAGCTTCTTTTCAATTTTTTAAAGAAGCCGTTATTCAAGCCCAAAACGGCACTATTCAAGCCGTGGTTACAGCGCCTATCTCAAAAACATCATGGAAAATGGCCGGTTTGTCCTGGTCTGGTCACACTGATTTTTTAAGCCATTTTTATCCCCAAGCTATTATGAGCTTCTGGTCCGAGAGATTAAAAGTTGCTCTTTTCAGCCATCATCTTCCTTTAAATGAAGCTTTAAAGAAAGTCAAAAAGACAAATTTATCTAAATTTTTTATCCAGCTTGACCAGAGTGTAAAAAAAATAAAATCAGAACAATTTAACTTCTTGGTGGCCGGTTTAAATCCTCATGCTGGCGAAAATGGTCTCTTGGGAAGCGAGGAACAGATAGAAATCATACCAGCTGTTCGCAGGGCTCAAAAAGAGGGTGTAAATATAGAGGGCCCTTATCCTCCGGATGTTATTTTTCGTCTCGCCTTAGATTGCCCCCAGAAAATCGTTATCGCCCTCTATCACGACCAAGGGCTTATTCCCTTTAAGCTTTTATCCTTCCAAGAAGGAGTTAACTTAACCCTTGGTCTTCCTTTTATCAGAACTTCCCCTGACCACGGGACTGCCTTTGATATTGCCGGCCAGGGTAAAGCCAACCCTTTAAGTATGGTTAAAGCCATCCAGCTGGCCGCCAGCTTATCTCCATCTCTTTAGATCAGCCTGCATTTCGCGCTCTCTGTCTCTTTCTCTTATAGCCTCTCTTTTTTGATATTCTTTTTTGCCCTTGGCTAGCGATATCTCAACCTTTATTTTGCCTTTTTTATTAATCATTACTTTGGTAGGAATCAAAGTTAACCCTTTTTCTTTAATTTTACCTGTTAAACGCTTTATCTCTCGTCGGTGAAGAAGGAGCTTCCTTGTTCTTCGAGGTTCATGGTTAAATCTATTAGAAGCCTCATAAGGACTGATATGGCAGTTGACCAGAAAAACTTCCCCTCCTTTTATCTCGGCGTAACTTTCTTTTAGACTAATCCTGCCTTCCCTAATCGATTTTACCTCACTGCCAAAGAGAGAAATACCTGCCTCTAAACTTTCAAGTATCTCATAATTAAAATAGGCTTTTTTGTTAGTGGCTATAACTTTCATCAGAATTCCCTTCTTGCTCCCTGTGGACAACAATTTTGACCAGGCTGATATGCCGTTTATTCATTTTTTCAACGATGAATTTATGACCCTCATAATCTAACTCATCCCCCTCTTTAGGAATTTTCCCAAATTGATAAAGAAAAAAGCCAGCCAGGCTAGTATACTCAGGCTTTTCCGGTAAAGCTAACCTGGGAAGTCTTTCATTAATGTCTTTAATCGAAGCTACTCCTTTTACTAAATAAACCTCCCTTTCGATAGGAATTATCCATTTCTCCCCTTTAGTGTCAAATTCATCCTGAATTTCACCAATAATTTCCTCAATTATGTCCTCTAGAGTAACAATTCCCTCTACAGTTCCGAATTCATCAACCACAAAGGCAAAATGGACAGCCTTTTCCTGCATTTGAATTAGAGTCTTCTCTAAAGAAGCTGCTTCCGGGATAAATAGGGGTTTTCTAAGCAGCTCATCCAACTTAAATTGTTTATTATCTATAAGATAAGGAATTATATCTTTGGCATGTATAAAACCCTCAATGTTATCCATCCTATCCTTAAAAACTGGATAGCGCGAAAAACCAGCAGAAAGAATAAGCTCCAATATTTCTTTTAAGGAAGCTTTTTTTTCTATTGCTTTAACCTGAGGGCGGGGTACCATAATTTCCCTAATCGGTCGAGAACCGATTTCCAAAACGCCCGCAATCATTTTCTTTCTCAGGGAAGATATGCCCTTTCCTCCTATAGTCAACAGGCTTCTAATCTCCTCTTCATCAAGAGAAGAAGGAAGTCCTAAAGTCTTTCTCTGGGATGAAGGAAACATCAAGCGTGAAAAAAAAGTAAAAAATTGAACCAAAGGGTAAAAAAGAATGATAAAGATCCTGATTGGGCGGACAAAGAGGAACGAGACCTTTAGAGGATTATAGGCGGTATAAGTCTTTGGTGTTATTTCAGATAAAAGCAAAATTAAAAAAGTAGTTGTAATAGTAGCTAACAATACTGCCTCATTTTTATCATTGATGAAGGAGACAAAAATAAAAGTAGATACGGAAGCAGCAGCGGTGTTGACCAGCGTATTACCAATCAGAATAGTGGCCAGAAGGTTATCCATTCTTTTGATCATTTTGCGGACAAGTTTGGCTTTTTTTATTCCTTTTTTTTCTAAATAATCAAGCTTATAAGGGTTAGCAGCGATGAAAGCTGTCTCTGATGAAGAAAAAAAAGCACTCAAGAGCAAAAATAGGAAAAAAAGAATCAATCCCGGAAAAAGCATAGTTTTGAAGCTCAGGACTCTATCTGAGACTGGACATCTTTAAAGCAAATAGACAATGATTGAAGGACCTTTCTCTCAATTTCTGTAGAAGGCAGAGAAGAAACCTCTGAGATTTCAGTAACAATAAGATTTTTGGCTCTTTCCATCATTTTTTTCTCACGGAAGGAAAGCGGTTTGATCAAGTTAAGATAGTAAAGGCTTTTCAGAACAAGAGCCATATCAAGAATCGATCCTGATTTCATAAGAGTTAGATGTTCTTTATATCGTCCCTTCCAATTCTTGGTTACATCAACCTGTCCATTTCTCATGAACTCAAATATCTCATCAATCGTATCTTCAGAGATTGGCTTGCGAATTCCTATTTCACCAGCGTTGGCAGAGGGAACTAAAACTAAGGTATTATTGGCCAAAATTCTTACATGATAAATTTTGAAGTTTTCCCCATAATAATTTTCTTCTTGAATATCTTCAATTATACCCAGGCCCTGATTGGGATAGATTATCTTATCTCCAATCTTGAATGAATTCATTTTTTTTAATTATAATCCAAGGAGGGAGAGGAGTCAAATTTTTGCCTGAGGAAGAAAATCAGAAATGCTTGACAGACACAGCCTAGTTTATTAACATACCATTTCAAATAACCATAAATTAAGAGAAAAATGAAAAGAACATTTCAACCTAACAGAAGAAAAAGAAAAAAGACCCATGGTTTTCTGGTCAGGATGAAAACCAAAGGCGGTCAGCACATCATCAAGAACCGCAGAAGAAAAGGCAGAAAAAAACTCTCCGCTTAATGGGTGAAACTTTCAGTCCTCAGGAAAGAATTAAAAAAAAGAGTGAGTTTTTACTTCTCTATAAACAGGGCCGGCGCTACAAAGGAGAACATTTCAGCCTCATTTATTTGCCTAATAATTTATTATTTTCTCGATTTGCTGTAGTAGTCAGCCGAAAAGTGGGCGATGCTGTTGATAGAAACAAAATAAAAAGATGGCTGAGAGAACTTTTCCGCAGGAATAAAGAACTTTTAAAGAACCCGATGGATATAATAGTCATTCCTAAAAAAGATATTATGGAACTCTCCTGGAGTTTTATCCGTAAAGAATACCTGACAGCTATCGATTTTATCAATCAAAATAATCAACCCCGATGAAATATATAGCCTTATTTTTAATTAAAATTTACCAATTATTAATTTCGCCTATCTTCGGCCACACCTGTCGTTTTTATCCTTCATGCTCAAATTACACCTATCAGGCAATAAGAAAGTTCGGCTTTATAAAAGGAATCTTTCTGGGAAGTAAGAGGCTCCTAAAATGCCATCCTTTACACCCTGGAGGAATTGACCCTGTTCCCTAAAGGGTTTGCCTATGGAAAAAAGAGTATTACTGGCCATTGTCCTTTCATTTTTAGTTCTGGTTCTCTATCAAGCTCTCTTTGTTAAAAAACCAGCCCCCGCAACTCCTGAAATCTCGCCAAAGGTAGAAAAGACTCCAGCCCAAAAACCTTCTCAGAAAGCGGAAAAGCCATTGCCGCCAACTCCACCTAAAGAAAAACCTCAAGAAAAGAATTTGCAGCCGCTGGCAGCAGCCCAAGAAAAAGAAATAATTATTGATACTTCCCTTTATCGAGCTGTGTGGAGTAATAAAGGAGCTGTTCTTAAAAGTTGGCAGCTCAAACAATATAAAAACGAGAATAAGGAAAACCTGGAGCTTGTTTCTCTTCAAAGCCAAGAAATAAATAAATACCCTTTTGCCCTCCAAACAGAGGACGTTACTTTTAATAACGAAATTAATCATGCTCTCTATAAATTCTCTACATCTTCGCTTAAGCTGAGCCAAGGCCAAAAAGGCGAACTCCATTTCACTTATGCAGATGTCGCTGGTAACAGAGTTGAAAAAATATTCATTTTTCAGGGAGGAAAATATTCATTTGAAGTCAAGCTAAAAGTCTGGAAAAAAAACCAGCCTATTGAACCCGGTCTCCTCTGGGGGCCCAGCTTAGGTAATCCTACCCTCGATCAGCAGAAAAAAAGGTTTGGAGGTGGCCGAGGGGTGGCTGTTTTTACAGCCAATAAGGTCTATCACCAAAATGAGAAAAAATTCAAGCCGGAAAAAAGTTTATTCAATTTTATCAGCTGGGCAGCTTATGAAGACAATTATTTTACAGCTGTTTTTATCACTTCCTCTCAACAGGCTAAAGCCACCTTTATCAAAGAAATAAAAGATAAATCTCCTTATTTTTTCCTTTCACTAACCAATCCTCTTAAAGCTTATATTGGACCAAAGGAATATGATACCCTTAGCAAATTCGGGGCTAATTGCCAAAAATTAATAAGGTTCGGTTTTTTTGGATTCATTGCCCAGATTTTGCTTAAAGCAATCAAATCTATCCACAGCGCTATTCCTAATTGGGGTTTCTGTATAATCATTTTAACCTTAATCATAAAAATTATCTTTTTCCCTTTAACCTACAGCAGCACTCGTTCCATGGCCAAAATGCAAGAGCTTCAGCCCAAAATCAAAGCTCTCCGCGCTAAATATAAAAAAGCCAAACAGGATATAGCTCTCCGCCGCAAAATGAATGAAGAAATAATGAAACTCTACAAGGAACATGGCATAAATCCGGCCGGAGGCTGCCTGCCGATGTTGGTTCAGATTCCTATCTTTTGGGGATTTTTCCGTCTATTGGTTGTTGGTATCGAATTTAGACAGAGTCCATTTATTTTCTGGATAAAAGACCTCTCAGTCAAAGATCCATATTATGTTACTCCAATATTAATGGGCATTACTCAGTTTATAAGCCAGAAATTGACTCCCACTTCAGCTGATCCAACCCAAGCAAAAATGATGTTGATTATGCCAGTGGTTATGACTATTTTCTTCATGAATTTCCAAAGCGGCTTAGTTCTTTATTGGTTGACCAATAATGTCCTTCAAATTGGACAGCAACTCATCATGAATCGACTCATGCAAAAGAAAAAGAGAGAATCTCATGGAAAAAAAAGAAGAAAAAAATAATGAACAACAAGAATTTAAGGGGAGAAATTTAGAAGAAGTAATAAGCTTAGCTGAACATACTCTCAAGCTTCCGCGTTCTAAATTCAATTACGAAGTTGTCACTGAAAAAACAAAGCTCTTTGGCATGAAAAGTAAAGAAATCGTCATTAGGGCCTGGCCTAAAGAAGATTTAGAAGAAAATTCAGCCGCCAAATTTTTAAATAATTTATTGAACTATTTTCCTCTTCAGCTATCCTATCAAATCAAGCGCCGAGATGACATGATCTTCTTTATTTTTGATGGCAAAGATAAACACCTCCTTATCCGCAAAGAGGGTGCTTTGCTCTTAGCCTTACAGCACCTTCTAAATAAAATATCTCCTCAAAAAGTCCAGATTGATTGTGATTTTTTCCGAAAAAGAAAAGAAAGGGAGCTGCGTTTATACGCTCAAAATATTGCCCGCCAAGTCCACGAAACCGGAAAGGATGAAGTATTAGAACTTATGAATCCTTACGAAAGGCGGATTGTCCATATTGCCGTCAACCAGATTCCGGGTATTACCACAGAAAGCATTGGCGACGGCTTCTGGAAGAGAGTAAAAATTTACCCTTCAAAAGAACACTCAGACTCTACCTGAGCCACAGCCCATCTTTTTCTCTTTTTTTCGCCAATTTTTTTTAGTATCAACCATCACAATTTTGAGCTGTTTCTTTGTCTTTACCTTTCTTGATTTAAAATTTATCATATAAAGATGATGATAGACGATACTATTATTGCCATTTCTACCCCTCTTGGCTATGGAGGTCTGGGTATCGTCCGTTTAAGCGGCAAAAAATCTCTTTCTATTGCCAAAAAATTATTTAAACCTAAAAAAGCGAAAGCAAAAATACTTCCCAGGCGGCCACTATTAGGAAATCTATATAATTTTGAACAAAAAGAGTTCTTTGAAGAAGGATATCTTACCTACTTTCCTCAACCCTATACTTATACCAGGGAAGATGTAGTCGAAATAAGCTGTCATGGCAGCCCTGTCCTCCTTGAGGAAATAATCCGCCTGGGGATTAAAGCCGGGGCCCGCCATGCTAAACCCGGAGAATTTACTCTTCGAGCCTATCTGAATGGCAGAATTGACATCCTCCAAGCCGAGGCTGTTAATGACCTTATCCAAGCCGCTTCTCTGAAACAAGCAAAAATCTCTTTCAACCAGTTAGAAGGCAGCCTTTCCAGCCAAATCCTGAGTCTAAGGCAGAAAATAGTAAATCTTGTCTCCCAGATAGAGGCAAGTCTTGAATTTCCAGAAGAAAATTTAAGAATTTCTCCCTTAAAAATTACAAATTCCATGGACAAAACTCTTCAAACTATAAACAAGCTAGTTGAAAGCTATAAATTGGGACGAATCCTCAGAGAAGGTCTGAAATTAGCCATAACTGGCCGGGCCAATGTTGGCAAATCAACCCTTTTTAATGCCCTTCTCCAGCAAGAACGGGCCATTGTCACCCCTTACCCAGGCACAACCAGAGATTACCTCCAGGAAACTCTCAAAATTAAAGAGGCTATATTTTCGCTGGTAGACATGGCCGGTCTGACTAGATCTTCTCATCCTGTTGAAAGAGAAGGTATTCGTCGAGGAAAAAAGCTGTTGGCCCAAGCTGATGGGATCCTCCTTCTTTTTGATACCTCAAGACCAGAAACCTCTGAAGATTTAAAACTTCTTTCTCAATATAAAACTAAAAAGCCAGTGATTATCTTTAACAAAATAGATCTACCGTCAAAAATAAATAAAAATAAAATATTGAATCAAGCTCGTGGGGTTCATTATTTAGAAATTTCTGCTTTAAAGGGCACTAACGTTGAGGCTCTAAAAGATTTAATCTATAAAATCTTTGTCCCTGATCAAGATCAAGAGCAGGAAGCCATCCTTCATCTTCATCAGAAACTTCTTTTGGAAAAAATTGCAAACTGTCTTACTTCCGCCAGAAATATGCTTCATCAAGGTTATTCAGAAGAATTCTATGTGGAAGAGATTAGGAAAGCTATTTCCTTAATGGGACAGCTTACAGGCGAAATAAAAGCTGAGGAAATAATTGACAATATTTTCAGCCGCTTTTGTGTCGGCAAATAAGCAGGAATAAAAAGATGTTAGCTGATTACCAAGTCATAGTCATTGGCGCTGGTCACGCCGGCTGCGAAGCTGCGCGTGCGGCCAGCCTCATGAACCTGGAAACATGCCTCATCACTATTCATCTAGAAACAATTGCCCAAATGTCATGTAATCCAGCCATAGGCGGCCTGGCCAAAGGACAATTAGTCAGAGAAATCGATGCCATCGGGGGAATCATGGGCTTGCTGGCAGATGAGACCGGCATCCAATTCCGACTGTTGAACAGAAGTAGAGGAGGGGCAGTCCAAGCTCCAAGAGCTCAATCAGATAAAGCTCTTTACCGTTTGACCATGAAAAAATTGCTGGAAGAGGTTCCTCACCTTACTCTTTTTCAGGGAATTGCAACTGAAATCCTGGTTAAAAATAACAGAGCTGTGGGTATTAAGACTTTAGATGGAACAAAAATTTGGGCAGAGGCGGTCATCCTCACCCCAGGCACTTTCCTCAACGGCCTTATCCATATCGGACTTCACAGTTATCCAGCTGGCCGAGCTAATGAGCCTCCTTCACTTGAGTTGAGTACTAATTTAAAAAAATTAGGCCTTAAAACCTTTCGCCTAAAAACAGGAACCCCGATGAGGCTTCATAAGGATACTATAGACTGGAATCTGTTTAAACCTCAGCCTGGCGATGAGAAACCTGTTCCTTTCTCTTTTAGGACCAAAAAAAATTTATCCAATAAAATACTATGTTATATTGGTTATACCAACTCAAAAACTCACCAAATAATAACCAACAATTTGGATAAATCCCCTCTTTACGGCGGTAAGATTGTGGGAATTGGGCCTCGGTACTGTCCTTCTATTGAGGATAAAGTAGTTAAGTTTCCTCATCATAAAAGACATCAATTTTTCCTTGAACCCGAAGGCCTGGAAACCGCTGAAATTTACGTTAACGGTATTTCTTCAAGCTTACCTCTTGAGGTTCAGGCCCAAATTTTGGAGAGTATTCCTGGCTTAGATCAGGCAAAAATTTTAAGGCCTGCTTATGGCATCGAATATGATGCTGTTCTGCCTACTCAGCTCAAACCTACCTTGGAGACAAAAAAAATTGAAAATCTCTTTTTAGCCGGCCAGATAAACGGCACTTCTGGTTACGAAGAAGCTGCTGCTCAAGGTTTGATGGCCGGTATAAATGC
>Ga0190349_1000403_pt1 | contig 13130 bp, 5 predicted proteins | sample 48721378_MG_FD_179798 | JGI IMG/M metagenome (GOLD analysis project Ga0190349, IMG submission 179798) | Hydrothermal vent microbial mat bacterial communities from Southern Trench, Guaymas Basin, Mexico - 4872-13-7-8_MG | ecosystem: Environmental > Aquatic > Marine > Hydrothermal vents > Microbial...
ATTTAAAAGTTGACACCTTATTGTGGGGAAAATTGGTTAAAGAAAATAAAATGGCTCTTAATAATTCTGCAGTTATTGCTGAACATGGAGTAACTACTCTTCTTCCCTATATTAAAAAATATTTCCCTAAAACTAATATTTTGCCCATCCTGATACCTGCTGATATTACTAAAGGACAAGTGGAACAATTGGTAAAAACAATTGATGAAAATATCCTTCTTGATACTATTGTTGTTGCCAGTGTAGATTTCTCTCATTATCTCCCTCCCCGGGCAGCTGATTTTCATGATGTGAAAAGTATCCGGGTTTTATTAAATTTTGAAGAAGAAAATTTTAAAAACATAGAAGTTGATTGCTGGCAGGCTCTGTATGCAGCCAGACTTTTTGCTAAATTACAGCAGAAGGAAGCTCCTCGTATTATAGCTCATAAAAATTCTGATGATTTTTTAAATTTAGAATCAGAAGAAACCACTTCTTATTTTAGTGTAGTCTTTGGGGAGAAAAAATCTAAGGAAAATATTTTTGGCGCAACTGTTAAAGTTTTTGACGAGGAAGTAAAAACTGTTCTATTGGTAGGAGACATCATGTTAGACCGGGGAGTAGAAGATTTAATCAAACAAAATAGTATATATTATCCTTTTCAAAAAATCAGCCACTTCTTAAGAGGAATTGATATTGTTTTTGGAAATTTGGAAGGTCCTGGAGTAAATAATCCCCCGGAATTCCCAAATGATTCTTTAAAATTCGCTTTTAACTCAAAAGTAATTAAAGGGGCTTCGTGGTGTAATTTTAATTTATTTTCCCTGGCTAATAATCATTCTCTGGATATGGGAAAAAAGGGTTTAGAGGAAACGAAAGAATGGTTGAAAAAATACAGGATAAATTTTGTAGGTGACCTTCTTTGCGGTAATTCGGATAACCTTAATTCTGCTTTTTTTGGGGATAATATAACTTTTCTAGCCTTTAATCAAATTTTCCCTTTTATAGTTAAAGAAGAAAAAATAATTAAAACAGTAAAAACGGTTAAATCTTCAAATCCGGATAATTTTTTAATAGTAAGCTTACACTGGGGAGAAGAATATAAATTGATCAACTCTCCTGCCCAACAAAAATTAGCCTATCAAATAATTGAAGCAGGAGCGGATTTAATTATCGGTCATCACCCTCATGTAGTGCAAAACATTGAAAAATATCAGGGGAAATTTATCTTTTATTCATTGGGAAATTTTATTTTTGACCAATATTTTTCTCCCGAAACCCAGCAGGGTTTGGCAGTAGGATTAGAAATTTATCCTGATAGATTGGTCTGTCGACTTTTTCCTCTCCAAATTAACTTAAGCCAGCCTGTTTTAACGGAAAAGAATAAAGCAAGCGAATTTTTAATACAATTAGCTAAACGCTCAGATGAAAAATTGGTAGATGAAATAAAGGGTGGTATAATAAAAATCGAAAGGTGATGGTAATTATGTTAAATTTATTTTATAAATTAAATTTTAAAAATATAAGAAGACAAAACAGTTTCAATTTACTAAAAATAATTCTAGTTGTTTTAATATCTATCGCTTTCTTCGCTTTTACTAGTAATGCCTTTGGTGAAATTACCCTAATCAAACAATTAATTGAACCGGATGATATCCTGCTGAAAGAATTAGAGGTTACTCCCAGCGTTCCTGCCTATCCCTTACCTTTAAGCACTACAAAAATTATTAATTATAAAAATTTCTTAGAAAAGATTCAACTTTCTCCTGAAGCTCTCTCCCTATTAAAAAATAATGGTTTTGTGGTTATTCCTACTCCTCTTGATATTGCTGAACGAGAAATTTTTCTTATGTCTTCCCGCCAAAATGCTTGCCCCAAGGATGATTTCGTAGCTTATTATAATGCTATCGGAGATAAAGATTTGCCCATTTTTATTACTACCGACTCTCTTTTGCATTACTATCATATCTTCTTTGACACTACCTTAATGAAATTAGAAAGAGACCTTTTCTATAAAGATATATGGGCAGTAAGTAAAAATTTATTAGAAGAATCTCTGATAGAATATTATAAAAGCAGCGGGGATTTAAAAGAAGCTGCCAAAAGAAATGTAGCTTATCTCTCTGTTGGTTTAGAACTTTTAAAACCAAAGATAAATCAGATAATGAGTGAGGAGACTTTGAAAGAGGAATATTGCCATCCGGAAATGGATCCGGAAGTTTGTAAAATGTTCATAGAGGGAGTAAAGCAATCTTACGGAGACAAAGCCAGTTTTAAATATTTTAGTGAAACAGAGTATAACCAATATAGTTTTGAAGTCCCCAATTTAGTAAAAGACCTGGTACAAAAAGAAATTGAGCTAATCGAAGAACATAAAAGCTGGGAGTATTCGCCATTATTTATTTATCAGGAAGATTATTCCCAATATGTCCCTCGGGGCCATTATGTTAAATCAGAAAAGCTTAAAAATTACTTTAAAACTTTAATGTGGTATGGAAGGATAACTGCCTTAATTGGGGGGTCTCCCCTTTTGTCTCCCGGAGAATCTATCTGTACCGGTGGCATAGGAGGAATTATTTCTGAATATGATGCCAGAATTCAAACCCTGCAGGCTTTTTTGTTAACCAACCAATTTTCACAGAGTCGAGACCTTCAGGAAAGATGGAATAGAATATATGCAATTACTTCTTTTCTGGTGGGGTTCTCCGATGATTTAGGTCCAAACGAATATAGTGAGGTGTTAAAAAAATTATTTAAAGATGAAGTAAATTCTCAAGAAATAGAGGAAAATTATTTAGAACTTAAAGAAACTATCTTAGATTTTCCTTATAATCCTAAAATTTACAGTGGATTGGGTGCCTGTGAATTGCTAATGCCCTGCCCTCCTCTTTCTGAGAAAGAAATTCAGGCTTTAAAATTACAGGCTAAAGAACTTCTGGGAAAAACCAAAGGATTTAGACTGATGGGTCAGAGGTTTACTTTAGACTCCTGGCTCTTTTCCGAAATTGTTTCTCCTTACAGTGGCGAATACGTAGGACCAAAACCTCCCCTGCCTACTGAAGAAAAACCCTTTACCTTTACCTGGGATGATATTTATGCCGAGTATAGAAAAGACCGACCTTTCACCTGGGTCAAGACCGAGGTACAAGCCTGTCCTCCGCCAGCTATGAGAGAAGTTAAAGGTTTCCCGCGAGGATTAGATTTAATGGCTCTACTGGGTTCTGAAAGGGCTAAAGAAATTTTAGAAAGCTCAGGAGATACTCAATATTCAGATTATGAAAAGAAATTTACTGAATTGAAAAAAGAGGTAGATTCTTTTTCTAAGAGGAATTGGTCTAAAAATCTTTATTTAAATTGGCTTTATGTTTTAAAATCCTTATGGGATGAATTTGGCTATGGTTATCCTACCTTTATGCAAACCGAAGCCTGGCAAGACAAAGAATTAAATACGGCTTTGGCTTCCTGGACTGAATTAAGACATGACACCCTTTTATATGTCAAACAGAGCTATACTATGGCCGAAATGGGAGGAATCTTTGAACCTCCTCCGGTAGTTGGTTATGTAGAGCCTGTACCTGAATTTTATGCCCGACTTTTGAGTCTAACCAAGATGACTAACCAGGGATTTAAGAGCTTAATTCCTCAACAAGAATTAGAAAAATTAATGATAGAAGCAGGTCTTGATAGATTTACGGAAATATTAAGTAAATTACTGGACATCTCTAAAAAAGAATTAGAAAATAAATCATTAAACGATAATGAATACAACTTCATTGAAAATTTTGGTAGTATCTCTGAAGGTTTAATTGGGACTGTCTCGGGAGGAGAAGTCGACCCGGAGGTACTAAAAACAGTTTTAGTGGCTGATGTCCATACAGATGGTAATATTGAAAAAGTTTTAGAAGAGGGAGTGGGTTATATTAAAACTGCAGTAATAGCTTACAAGCTTCCTGAAGGCCATATACTGATAGGAATAGGACCAACCTTCAGTTATTATGAATTCAAACAACCGATGGAAAATAGATTAACCGATGAAGAGTGGAGAGAAATATTAGATTCCAATCCTCCACCCGAACCAGAGTGGGTAAAGACCTTTTCTTGTAATAATTGATACAGAGGACGGTTCTCTGTATTATAAATATTACCCATTTCTCCTCTTTGTCATCTATGGGTATTTCTTTTATTTACTATGTATTTATAGATATTTTTAATTACAAATCTTAATTTAAATCATATCCTGCTGGTACTTTGTAAAGAGCCTTTATCATCATCTGTATAATCTCCGAGATAAGAGTAAAGTCTTGCCAATCTCTCTTTTTAACCACTTCTCCTTTCCAGGCATTAAATCCAGCTACTCCGCTGAATAGATGGAGATACAAACCAAAACTATTTTCCGGATAACCGCAGAAAGAACCATCCGGATTTATGGTAATTTCGGCTGCATATAGCCTGTAACTCCTCCAGTGAGTATCTATATGACCACAAAGATTTTCTTTTCTTAATTCCGAATTATAAGTTATTTTTACCGGACTTTGAGGATTATTGCTTAGATAAAAAATAACCTTGCCATCCAGTACTTCATTCCATTGGTCTAAAACTTCCTGCATTTTGCTAAAGTCAGTGGCATCATAGACCTCTACATAGCTATCAGGCCAGCGGATGGTCCTGTTACCTCCCCAGCCAAACCTTCTTATTAATTCTTTTTCTTCGTGAGTTAATAGAGGAAGTTTTTCTACTATAAAAAGTTGAACTGATTTGATATCTTTATCTCCACTGCTGTCCATTACTTCACATGAGATACTATAACTGCCGGTTTGTTCGGGTGCTATCCAGGTAATACCGGGACCACTTCCCAAAATACTTCCTCCGGAAGAAATCCAGGTATAATGAAGTCTATCTCCGTCTTGATCAGCGGCATGACAAGTTAAATAACTATGTTGGCCGGCTTCAAGTGTAGAGGGCTGAGCGATAAGACCAGAGATAAAGGGAGGATGATTTTTCCAAGGAATAACTCCAATTATGACACCTTTATTATTGGGTCTTTCTTTTATTATATGCTTGATTTCAAATAATAAATATGAAGTGTTTTCTTCAATTGCATTGATTAATAATATATCTCCGGATTGCAATTGTTCTAATTGTGGAGTAGAATGCCTAAAAACAAAAACACTTTGGTCAGGAGAAATATAGATGATTTCCTGTGTTGATGGTTCATCCAAAACTATGGTCCCTGCCGGAATAAAATCGGGGATTTCCAAAGAGATTTTTTCTAATGCTATTATTTCTATGCTTCCGAAAAATATAGTGAAAAAAATTGTAAATAAAATAAAGATAATTATTTGAAAATATCTATTAAGTCTATTGTAATTCATAATATTCATCTTCCTTCTTTTATGTATTCTTATATTATGGTTATTATCCAAAAAGCCAAAAAAATTTTCTAACAGATTATATATGGTACATTGTAAATAATTTTATAGCAAATTATGATTTTTTGGTTATAATTATGTAGGGGCACAATGAATTGTGCCCTTGTCCTATTATTACTTAATTTCCAGTAGGTGCACGATGCATCGTGCACCTACATTACTATTTTGTTTGGTTTTTGGGTTACAATCATATTATCAAGTTAGTAAATATGGTCTCTGAATCAAAAGCAAACAAAGGACCACGGTCTTCTGACTTATTTAACTATAACTCATTCTATTTATTAATCTTAATGGAGCGGACTATTTTCAGGATATCATTCAGATATTTTTCAAAATCTGATTCTATGGTATTAAAGCTAAAAGTATAGTATAAATCATTAATAATATACTCATAGCGAATGTATTTCAGTATTTTATTACCAAACTTCATAGTATATAATGTCCGTTGAGCGGAATGTCCAGAAAGTTTATCCGGAACAGATTCTAAAAAGACTGCCCCTGCTTCTTTCAAGTTTTCCATATTCTTTGCGGCTATTTCCGAAAGATTATTTTCTTCTCCAAATAGGGGCATGGGACGAAAAGTCAAAGTTCCTTTAAATTCCGGAAGATAAATAATTATTCCCTTTTCCCTGCAAGATTGATTAATCCACTCTTCCGGATAGATAAAAGAAAAATCCAAATATTCATCCTGATAATGATAAAAAACAAACCCATCCGGTATTTCCTGTTCCTGCTCTTGAGCATTAACTACCAAGCAAAGATTAAAAATTACTACAGCTATTATAAAAAGAAAAATACATTTCTTCATATTTTATACCACTCCTAACTCTATTAAATTAGATTGGATTTAATTAATAATAAGATAAGTAAAAATATTAATCATATTTTATTATAACCAACAAAACTAAAAAATAAACTCTAATTAAAATACATCCTTGTTAATCTAATAAAGAAATATTTATAAAGATTGAAGCAATTTTTATTAAATTGTCAATAATTGGCTCATAAGTCTCTAAAGCAACTTCATGACCTGCTTGGAAATATCCATTGTAATTATCTGGATGTTGTGCTTTAATCATGTCTATGGTTGCTTGGCTATAATACTCTCTTTTACCCTCTCCATCTTTCCATCCCTTTATACGGTTTTTCTCTAACATAAGCACAATAAATAATGGGCATCCTTCTATTTCTTCACCTTGAATTCCAAGAGTCTGGTAATTAATCTTATAATAATCAAAATTGCTTGTCTCAATTTCAGTCTCAGTAATAGTATTGATAGAACCTACTGTCATCGTCTCTATTTCCTCTATAATGCTTTTACATCTCGTAACATCATTATTTTCTATAGTTCCAATTAAAGATGAAATTTTCTCACTCAAGGATGAAAAAATTTTATTTGAATTTTTAAAATGAACTGCTTTTGATGGTATATTTAAATATATATCTACTGCAAGTACGTTACCCATTGATTTATTTATAACTGAATGCATCTGCCTTGCCCAATCTCTAGCTTTATGTAATGTAGTTATTATGTTATAAGCCTCACTTACAATTGTAGAAGATGCTTCATTAGTCAATTTTGTTAATATTTTTACCGCTATAGGTTCTGTTACTCCTTTCTTCATTATTCTCTTCACGCTATTTTCTAATTCACCTATAAATGTATTATCTGGAAGATCTCCAAATATCCCAAGAGAAGCAATTCCATAATTAATGATAGGTTGAAAATCAGGTTTAATATTAATCCCTTTTAAATACTCAGCTGCTTTCTGACCATATTCAAAAAGTTCATTATTTCCCTTTAAAGGATATAATAATGTTACCTGTTTAGCAGTTTTTTGATAATTTCGCCACCCTGCAGGAAAGATCCAAATCGTCTTCTCTTCCCAGTTTCCATTTTCACCTTTAATTCTTACTAAAAATTGAGTAGGTTGACTTAAATTTGAAGCTTCATATTGAACTCCAAAATCTCTTTCAGCTAAATAATCAGGATCGCATAGACCTTCTCCCCTAACTTCTTGACGACCAATAAGAATTCCATTTGGGGATACAAAAATATTCACATCTTGAGCTAATTTTTTATATACTTCCATTTCTTTGGATTTATCTAAACAAGTAAAGTAAAAAGAATCTATACTATTGTGAAGAATAAAGATATTATTGGTAATTCGATAGAACCCTTTTGCTGGAATACGTCCTTTGAAGAAAATTCCATATTGACATGGCTCAACCGGAACAAATTTCCCCCAGGCTTGGTAGTTAGGCAGCTTATTCGTCCCCAGCCATTGATCCGGTACAAATAACCATTCTTTTTGATTTTTTTGATTTTTCACCTTAACCGCTTTAACATACCACTCAGGATTTCTATTTTCATTCGTGTGCCGTAATGTGATAAATTTTATTTCATCTAAGGGATATCCTTTAACATCGAAAATATCCTTACTTCCTTTTTCAAATGAACCAAACCAATCATAAGAAGATTGTAACTGAAATTCTCCGCTTCCATATATTCTATTATCATTTTCTGGACTACGACCATATAAAGCTATAAAAACCCGACTATCTGTCCCGGCATCATCATGGTCACCCGTAATCACCGTTATTTGATAATTTATTAAATGTGTATCGTTCACTAAAGCTGGCGGAATTCCAATGTCTCCTTTATTTTTATAAGAAAGTAGCCATCCATAAGTTATTTTCATAGTTTTACTACTTGATAGGCTCTGGTCATCGGTGACAGTAAGCGTTACATCAAAACTACGATTATCCCAGCCATCATATTTGTTAAATTTATGAAATACATTAAGGCCTTTTCCTGTCTTCCCATCACCAAAATCCCAACGGTAAGAGACTATAGTGCCATCCGGGTCATTTGAAAAACTTGCATCAAAACGAACCTTATCATCCCATTCGGGATCCGGATCTAAAAGTTTAAAATCTGCAACAGGAGGATTTAATGCTATATCCTTTCCAATATATTCTCCTTGACTAACGACACAATCTTCAATCTCATTATAACTACACTCTCTTTCACTCGCCTGAAAATCAAAATCTTCTTTTTCTATTTCTGCTGTACTAATTAATATTTTTTTACTATTCTCTGTAGGAATCTCTCTTAGGAAATTACTTGTTCCATCTACCTTACCCTTACTATCCATCTTAATAGCAAAGAAATCGTAAGAACAAGGCTCAGAAAAAGAATTAGTAGAACCCACACAAAGTAATCCATGATTATCGCTTTCGGCCATCTTCGTAATATAATCACAGTTATATTTTTTATAATCTACGCCGAAACATTTAATCCACTTAACGCTTCCATCTTGCTGCATTTTCAAAACAAGCGCGTTTAAATTCCGGTATGCTGATATCATAACGGGAGTGACACTCCCGGATAAGGCTATTTCATCATTACTTAAACAGCAAATATCATGAATATAAAAATCATATCCATGAGTGGGGCAAATCATGCATTTTGACCAGATGATATCACCAGTTGCATTCAGCTTGGTTATTACTGAACCTTGCCCAGTATGCCCTTTCCAATTACAATGCATAGAAAAAATAATTTCATCTTTTTGAGTTAAATTTAATGCATAAAATCCATAATTATTGTAAACAGAGGCATCAGTGATTCGGTATATTTTTGACCATTTCACTTCACCCTGAAAATCCATACAAATTATTTGAACACAGTTGTGCTTATCCTTCTGACATCTACTTCCTAGTATAAAATCTCCATTTTTCAAGACATGAATATCAAAATAAGAATTTCTATTACTGCTTATCCCTTCTACCTTAAAACCTTTACTCCATAAAATATTCCCGTTAACATCCAATTTAATAACAACAAGCGAACTATATCCGGGTATCAGCGCTTTCGCAGTACCGCAGGCAATAAACCCACCATCTTCTAATTCCTCAAAGGAAGTCAATCTATAAAGACAAGCATAATCCTTTGCCCATAAAAAATTACCCATTTGATCAAATTTCAAGAAACATGAGTTAACAATCACTGCATAGCAATTATCTTTTGTTTCAATTATCTTTTCCGGTCTATTGGAACCGGGAAGAGGTTGATTATATGCATTTTGAACAATTAAATTAGATTTAGATTTTTTTTCTTCTTTGCCTCCAATTTGTTTTTGCCAAAGTATTTGACCAGAAGGATCAATTTTTAAAACAGTAAAAGGATATCCAATATTTTTTATTTTTTTTCCATTATCGGTCATTCCGGCAATCAAATAATTACCATCCGAAGTCCTAATGACAGAAGTCGCGCAATCAAAATATTGACTATTAAAAGTTTTTATCCAAGTATTATCCTGGGCGTACCCTGGTAGAGTAGCTGAAGAAATGACTAAAACTATTGAGAAAAACACTAAATAAGATAATTTCAAGGAAATCTTTTTATTCAATTGTTATTTCCCCCTTTTAAATATCAATAATTTCTATCCCACTTTCATGGCATATTATTTTTTTATTTCTCCAAACACTATATTTAAGTAATAAAATAATCTTGCTGCGTAAGAGCAACTTAAAATAAGATGCTCTTATCCCAATATTTTATAAATTCTAATTTTTATAGCATTTTATTAAATCACGTTTTTAAAAACATCTATTTTTTTTCAGTACTAGATCTCGGAATTTCGCGATAACCGGATGATGGCTCTTCGGTAAAAAGAGTAATGCTCTCACTATTAAAAGCTACATGATTATCATTGGGTGATATACGTTCAACTCTAAAGAAAAACGTGGAAGCTCCGGAGATAAAATCTCTGGGAATAGTGACTAAACCATGGCAGGTATAACCAACCGGATCATTCGGTGGTGATACATTAGGTAAAGTAATTTCTGCAGTTTGGAAAACTCCTCCCATGTTACCACTTCCCGGGAATCCATAGATAAGTCTGAACTTAGCAGGAAAACCGCTGCCCCCACCGGCCTGATTAGTGGCAAGTGCTGTAATATCGAGGGTTAAATCGCTATTTCCGGAGGGGATGTTTTCGAAAGTCCATTCCATATAATCTTTACAGGCAGGATCCCGCAGCCAGTACCAACCCTGAATCAAACTGCCATTAGATCTGGACCTATCGGCAGTGTATCCTTTTACAGAAACAGATTGGGATTGACCTATCTGGCTAGATGAGTAGCCGGAGATATTTATAGAAAGTTGATAATCTCCTTCTCCAGATGAACGAGTAATCTTGATTCCCCAAATTCCACTTTCTGTAGCTTCATGCTCAATAGTTTTAGGATTATCATTAGTAGTATCGCGAACTACACTGGAAGTAGAGCCGGGACGGTAAAGATAGAGCTTATAATTAGCTTCGGGTGGCGTAAAAAGTTGAAGATTCATAGTCTGCCCTTCAAAGAGGTGTATATTATACCAATCTACCTTATCCGCTCTATTTAAAAATCCAGTATAAATTCCAGGATAGAGGGCGATCGAATCCTCAAAAGAATCTCCAGCATCGTGATTACTTTCTGCGTCATTCTGATTCTGAATATCAACTGAAAGCTGATAATTTCCTTCACCAGAGGAGCGACGTATCCTAATAAACCAAATCCCACTAATATTTGCTATGTACTGGAGAGTCCTGATATTCTCTTGAGTTGTGATGTAACCCACACTGGAAGTTGATTCGGGTTTTCTTAGATATATAGTAAAATTACCATCGGAAGGTTGAGTAAGTTGTAGATTGATAATCTGCCCTTCTTGTAGGTTTAAACTATACCAGTCCTCTTTATCAATTTGACCTCCGGTTGTTTGTCCACCAAGGCTTCCGTAATAAATACCAGGTTGTTGAATCAAGAATGCCTCATCCTGATTATTTGTATCAGGTAATTGACTACCCTGGTAAAATTGAGTTTCCTGGTAAGGGGGAAATGTTTCTTCTCCAATAATTTCTACTATCTCAATACTTCCTTTTTTAAAGGCAACGTGGTTAGTATCAGAGGAAATTCGTTCAGCACGTAGAAAGAGGACAGATGCCTCCTGAAGAACTAATCTGGGGATAGTAATCTGACCATTGCAGGTGTAACCAACGGAATCATTTGATGATGATATATTCGGTAAAGTAACTTTTTGGCTTACAAAGACATTTCCCCCCGGTACTTCATAGATAAGTAAAAATTCTGCTGGAAGACCTCTTCTCCCATTAGGACGGTCAGTAGCCAGAGCAGTAATATCAAGGGTTAAATCATTTTCTCCGAGTGGGATATTTTCGAAAGTCCATTGGGCATAACCCGGAAGAGAATCATCTCTAAGCCAATACCAACCTTTTATTGAATCACCATTGGAGTTAAAATTTTCAGGAAGATTCGAGCTGCTGGCAGAAAAAACAACTAAAGCTGTAGTCATTAAAATAGATAAAATAATTATAGGTAAAAATAATTTATTAATTTTCATAATATTATTCTCCTTTACTTGCTTTATAATCTTTTTAATGCGTTTACTCCATAAAATAATCTAAATTCTTTTTTTTGTTTTTTTTAAAATTCTTCCTGCTCTCATTCCTCCTTTCTGCTAAAATATATGATGTTAGACCCAATTGTTAGTGATACTTTAAAATAAAAAAACTGCCAACATTTTTTAATTTTAAAAGTTGGCAGTTTGGCAGTCATATCACTAAAGTGATTTAGACCCATAACTTTGTGTCCTATCCTTTGGGATAGTTTGCTTTTTTTTCAACGTTTAAAGAAATTATGAAAAATTTTTTTATTTTATATACTACATTGATATAAAAAAATCCTTCTTTTTTAGAAATTTTTTTATCTTTTTTTTACAAAGATATTTATAAATTTTTCATCTTATCTTCCTGACTCAACCTGGCTATAGTTAAGTGACCACTTACCACATCTATCTCCCCAGCGGGCAACCAATTCATTTTCTATAAAAATTTCTACAACTTCACAACGATTAGGACAACCATCGCATTCAAATCCTTTGGTGCGATATTCTTTATCTACTAAATTAAATCCTCTAAAACTTGTTTCTTTTCCGGTATTTTCAAACTCTTCTTTAGCTAATAAAGCTGCCCCGATAGCTCCCATAACTTTATGGTGTTCAGGCACACTAATTTTTACCCCTAACTCTTTTTCAAAACTCTTCCTTATCCCGGGATTAGAAGCTACTCCACCCTGAAAAAAGATAGGAGGGCAAATCTTTTTCCCTTTAGCCACATTATTTAAATAATTTCTTACCAGAGCCTCACACAAACCAGCAATAATATCTTTTTTTTCGTACCCTAATTGTTGTTTGTGGATCATATCTGACTCGGCAAATACAGTACATCTCCCCGCTATTCTTACTGAGTTAGTCGATTGTAGGGCATAATCTCCAAATTTTTCAATAGGAATTTTTAATCTATAAGCCTGTTGGTCAAGAAATGAACCTGTTCCAGCTGCACATATAGTATTCATCCCAAAATCAACTACTATTCCATTTTGCAATATTATTATTTTAGAGTCTTGTCCTCCAATTTCAAAGATAGTACGAGCCTGTGGGTTAATCTGTAAAGTTGCAACCGCCTGGGAAGTAATTTCATTTTTTATTATATCAGCACCTACTATGGTTCCGGCTAATACTCGCCCACTTCCGGTAGTCCCCACTCCTCTTACTTGAACTGAATCCAAAGAAATATTCTGCCTCATCTCTTCCATGCCTTTTTTTATGGCTTCTATTGGCTGTCCTTGAGTCCTGAGGTAAACCCGGCTTCTAAC
>Ga0190349_1000407_pt1 | contig 13022 bp, 7 predicted proteins | sample 48721378_MG_FD_179798 | JGI IMG/M metagenome (GOLD analysis project Ga0190349, IMG submission 179798) | Hydrothermal vent microbial mat bacterial communities from Southern Trench, Guaymas Basin, Mexico - 4872-13-7-8_MG | ecosystem: Environmental > Aquatic > Marine > Hydrothermal vents > Microbial...
CCTTCATCGTCATACCCGAAAGTTCCAAGCCCGCCGGGCAGTGTAGAATCAGCAGTAATATTAACCAATTTGCTTCCATAAGTTAACTTCCCAAGAAGATCTGGCGTCAGAAAACTTGTTCCAGCAAAAGCAGCCTCTGTGCCTAAGACTCTATCTAACTCTGTTGGATGTCCAGCCGACTCACGCTCTCAATTAAAACTTAATTAAGAGTTTCGTGTATCTGGAGCATCAACTGATGGCCATCTATGAGAAGGGTTGTCTTTTCGGTTGGACATGTTTTTGCAGTGGTTAAAGCAATTGCCTCTTTTGCAGTTTGTTCAACATGTTCCAATAACTGAAGACCCTCAAAGTATTCATAGCCCTTAGTAGCAAAGTCACCCCGAAATGAACCTGGGAAAGACCGCCTTTGAGGGGGCTCACCAGGACTGATCGCAGTACAAGAGATACCCCCACCACAGAAAGTAATCTCTTGGGTGATATATGCCCCTTCTGAGCTTGCAAAGATTTTCTCTTCACGATGGCCACGGTAATCAGCTGTAGTCATCTTGATCACTTCTGGGTTATAAGCACGCAATCGTTTGTCCACCTCGACAAGTAACTCAATCTTCTCTTCAGGAGCGATTTTAAAGGGATCTTTTTTCAACGGGGTTTTGTAACTATCCTCTACCGCGTCAATTTCAATAAGCTTCACCGGTTCTTTTCTCGTCGAACCTGAAGCTTTTGCAATTCGCGCAGCAAGCTTAGCTACTCGCTCAATCTCGTCCTTAGTTAACAGATAAGAACCCGCAAAGCCCCAGCCACCATTCGCAATTGTTCGAATGCCAAAACCTTTGATAGTCGAAAGATTTAATGTTTCAATGTTGCCACGTTTTATCGAAATGTCTTCGTCTTGAATTGTCACGATGCGAATATCAGCATAAGTAGCGCCTTCCTTGCTGCAAATTTCTAATGCTTTTTCTGTCAGGTCACGCATTTTTCTTTTGCACCTAATAGTTTATCCCTTCTTGCGCTTATTATTCTTTCTGTTTTTATTGAACGTTTAATTTTAACTGAATACTTTGCAAAGAGTAATCGCCAGCAGACAATTCGAACTTTCAACATTGAGAATGAAACGTTCCATGAACCATACGTACACCTTCTAAAACCTTCTGCGCACCATTCTAAGAGATTGTTAAAAATCACCTTGAAACAATACTACAATTAGCAAAAAAACGAAATAAAGGTGAAATGAAATGAAAAAATGGCTATTAGGATTAATATTTGCAAGTCTATTAGTAATGCCTGTAACGGCACAACTTGTCTCTGCTGAAGATCAGCATATAGGTATAAGAGATGAAGTTGATTCAATCACTGTGTCAACAGAATATATGACAGTTCGGATTCTCCCCAGCCAAGCTCACTTGATTTGGTGGTATGGAAATGTTTCAAGTGCAGACGAAATGTACAAACTCCAATTATTGAAGATTCAAGAATTTACAGGTGATGATGCCATCCTTGATGATAAAAGTGAGCTCGGAGGAATAAGCTATAGTTTAATTTCTGACAGCTGGACCTATGACGTTGTTCAAACAGCACAAGAGTTAACTATCACTATGACCTTGGCTGGATTAGCAAATGGTGCAACAATACAACTGGTAATGCACGTGTATACTATTGATGTTCCAATTAATGGAACCGATCAAACTGTTGAAGCCTTAACTGAACTTAAATTCGATATTATAATCGAGAATTGGGTATTCTCCCCCACAGCTGCAGGAATTGCTATAGAATCTTTCTTAACGGAAGTTCAAAACCGACATCGCGTACGTGTTAGAAATGGCACACTTAATGAGAATGGCAATGCCACCCGAACCATGCAATTCATAAGCGACAAGTATGACGACCAGGCAGTTGCTTATTTCGAATGGAATACTTTTGCCCATGTTTACAACTCAACTGGAGATCTTGTAGATACGGTTGATGTTGGAACAAGTTATTTCGCAGATATGATCTCCCCACCCCCAGGCATGGGATTTGAGGAAGTACAAGACCACCTCTGGTTAACATATCCCAACTACGAAAACAATATGAAACTCATTCACGACCCAACTATTGGGTTAAATGCTGACCTTCTCGCTAGCAGCGTTCCATTATATGTCATTCCCCTTGTTGGTGGATTGGCCGGAATTGCTATTGTTTCTGCTGTAATTCTCAAGAAGAAGAGAGCCTAAGAAAAAATTCCTCTCGGGGATTTTTGCTCTCTTCCTCTTCTTTTTCTCTTTTTAATAAATCGGAACATTCAAAAAGTAGCCTTGGTTAGGAAAACATAAGAATACCTTTGAAAAGGTGGCTTCTTTGACAGAACAAATCAAAAAAGATTTGGAAGAACTTTCACAAGCAATTGGCGTTTCTTCTCGCGAAAGAAGAGTCGTCCGAATTATAAAGGAAAAAATTGAGCCGTTGGTTGACGAACTCAAAATCGACCTTTCAGGCAATTTAATTGCGACTTTGAAAGGGACAGAAAAGAATGGTCCTGTTTTGCTACTTGATGCCCATACAGATGAAATTGGAGTAATGATTCGCCATATCTCACCAGATGGCTTTCTCTATTTCGCAAAAATTGGTGGTTTCGTTGACTTACTATTTCCAGGGCAAACAGTCATTCTCGCTCCGGATGATGAGACGAAAAAAACAGTAATTGGAGTCATTGGACTAAAACCGCCACACATAACCAAGGGAGAGACAAAAGTTCCAAACCCTGAAGACTTGGCTATAGATATTGGAGCAAAAAGTGCTGAAGAAGCAGAGTCATGGGGGATAACAATTGGAACAACTGGAACACTTCTCGGAAAATTCTTTGAAATATCTAATGGGCGGGTTATCGGAAAAGCATTTGATGACCGAACGGGTTGTGTAGTATTAATCGAACTACTCAGACGTCTGTCCAAAGAAAGGCCAAAGGGGACAATTGTGTTTAATTTTGCTTCCGCAGAAGAAGTTGGTGGACGAGGGGCGACAACTGCTGCTTATCAAGTCCGGCCGGCCATGGCATTAGCTATTGAGAATACGACAGCTGCCGACACACCAGGTGTGGCACCACAGGATTGCCCAACAATGCTTGGGAAAGGACCGGCTATTACTGTTGCTGACCGCTCACTCATTGTAAACCAAAAGATTCTCGAACACCTGCAACATTTGGCAAAGAAAAAGAACATTCCTTATCAATTTAAAAAACCGCTTTCTGGGGGAACGGATGCAGGACGAATAGCACTTGTTAGAGAAGGCATTCCTTCTGGTGTTGTTTCTGTTCCTTGTCGCTACATTCATAGCCCAATTTCTTTACTGGAATTAAAAGATATAGAGCGAACGTGTGATCTTGTGGAGGCGTTTGCGCGCACTTTCCACGAGATTCTTTAATCTTTTTTTAGTTCATAACAAGAATTTTAAAACTTAATAGTCCCTCTACAAGCGATAGTAATTTGAATGGAGAAGAAAAGCAAATGGTTACAACAGATTTACGCCCCTTTTTCAATCCCAAAAGCATTGTACTGATAGGAGCATCGGAAAGGCCAGGATCAATTGGAGGAATGTTGGCAAAACATCTTCTCGAGGGGCAATTTGAGGGAGAGCTCTATTTTACCAATCCAAAACGAGATGCGGTTTTTGGGCATAAATGCTATCAAAACCTTGAAGTATTACCAAAAGACCCTGAACTTGCAGTGTTAGCTATCCCGGCAAAGTTCATCCCAGCAGAGCTGAAGAATTGTGCCAAACGAAACATCCATCATGCCATTGTTTTAAGCGGAGGCTTTTCAGAAGTAGGGAATCATGAACTCGAAGAAGAATTGATTAAAGTTTCCCGAGAAAACGACATTCGAGTAATTGGTCCCAATTGTGCAGGAATTGCTTCTACCCATACAAAAATGATGGCTGCAATGGAAAACACCTGTATTCCTGGAGGACTCTCAATCGTCTCGCAGAGTGGCGCGTTAGCGGGCTCAATGATGTTACGGGCAACCTATGAAGGATTAGGTATTGATAAATGGATTTCTTTTGGAAACGCTTCAGACGTAGAGGAAGCAGAACTCATTAATTACCTTGCAAAAGAAGAGAATTCACCAACAAAAGTGATTTTTCTTTACCTTGAGGGTGCAACACATGGACGAAAATTAATAGAGACATTGAAAGAAGTCACGAAACTTAAACCAGTGATATTTTTAAAGGGAGGAAGAACCGCAATCGGTAACAAGGCAGCTATGACTCACACAGCATCTCTGGGGGGAGATCCGAAAATTTACAAATCTGTTGCAAAACAGACCGGAGCAATCTGGGTCGAATCTTTGGACGAAGCATTTGACACTTATGAAGTACTTTCTACCTATCTTGACAGAGGAGGAAAAAGGATAGCAATTGTTACAAATTCAGGTGGCCCAGGGGTTTTGACCTCAGACAACCTTGCTTTGCATGGGCTGGAATTGAATCAACCTTCACAAAAGTTACGAGCACAACTTGAGGACCTCCCAGCAGCATGCCCTCGTGAGAATCCTTTTGATTTGTTAGGTGACGCCACCCCAGAAAGATATGAACTCGCTTTACGAGCAATAGCTCATTCTGGAGAATATGACACCATAATTACTATTATGGTTCCCCCAGGTGATGCAGACATTAATGGTGTTGCAAGGAAAATCATCGAGATCGCAAATGAGGAACACCAAACGGCGATAATTAGTTGCCTTCTCGCCGGCGAAAAAGTAGAACAAGCGATCAAAATTTTACGGGAGAATGGTCTCCCAAGTTTCCCGACACCAAAACGTGTTGCTTGGGCGGCTTATGCACTTTATAAGTGGCAAGAGATAAAGAAAAGAGCCTAAGAATTTTCGGCTTTTTCTCCCTTTTTTTCAAAGAACATTCATTGTGGGGTGATGATTATTTGTGCTAAGGCACGGATGTAAGAATAGAATGTATCCGCAGCCGAAGAGCCAATATATCGCTCAATTAATGTATTGAAAAACTCGAGTGCCTTAATTTCTTTTTTATTCAAATCATTATAAGTTGCTTTCCTTATGAACTCTTCAATGGTTTGATCCTCTTTAACACGTTTTAAAGGATAATATTTTGTAACGAGAAAACGTATCTCGGTTTTATCGTCCGGTAGCTTCTCGAGGGCAACGGATGGTAAAGAGGAAAAGACAGGTGAGAGAATGTTTTTTGGAATAGCAACATTCCCCAGACTGATATACCAGTTCTTGCTTCGCTCATCGAATTTTACAATGCGGTCCTCTTTGAAAATGGAGAATGCATCAGAAAGGGCTGTTCTTACAATCTTATTAAAAGCCGGGACAATCTCTTCTTCAAGAGCAGTGCGAATTATTGCCACTTTGTCTTTAGGCGAATCCTTTTTCTGGGTTGCTTGAAGAGCCTGTGTGATCTTTTTCCCGAGAGCTTCATATGGCAGAGGAGAGCCATTTGTTTTTGAAAAAGAGGACCAGAAAAGTTTCTCGATAATTTCTTCAATGAATTGTGAATGCTCAACCCAAAGAGGTGTATAAATTTTTATCAAATCTTGAAAATCTCCCTTTATGGGAGAAATATTGACAATTGATTTAAGGCTTTGCTCATCCATTAACACGGAATATTTATTGGGATGATAACGAAGGCTCTTATGAATATTCTTTGAGGCGTCTTGGAAAAGCTGTTGGAGCTCTGCCGGGCGAATCTTTCGTCCTAACTTGCCACCCGCAAGAACTGAAGAAAACCATCGATTTACATTTCGTAAAGCCTTTAGCTGGATGCCGAATTTTTCTTTCCCATCGGTTCTGCCGGCTTTAATTTTAATTTGCTTTTCTAAGTTTTCAATTGCAGTTTTAATTTTAGCGAAATTTTTTAGCAAAACTTGAGAGGAGAAATTGAGCCATAAATACTCCATAACAAATGGTTTAGCAAGGAGGTCTTCCAAAATACCCTCAGCTTTTAATTCAGGAATCGTTACGTGCAACCGTTTTAGGGACGCTTTAGTTAATGAGGAAAGTTTCTTTTGTTCGACGCTTTTAATACGGCCGGCCGAAAAAGCCTCTGAAGCCAATTGAAATGGTGTGGGTAGAAGAGCTGAAAATTTGAGCTGTTGAGAAAGGAATTTAACAGTTTTGCGAGAATATAATTCGCGTGCATTTGGGCGCTTAGAAAGACGTGTAAGAATAGAAGTAAGGACATATAAACTTTGTAAATCGAGAGCAATCTTTTGGATCATCTTACTCATAGTTGTTGGTAGCAGAGGAAACTTTTCAGGACCAAAGATCTTTTGCAAAATTCGTCCGGTGGTTGCTTCTAGGGAGGCACGGAAGGATTTGAAGAAGTAGGAGAGGTTTTCATAATTCTCAAAACGAGTTGTTGTTGCTTTTGCCTTCGCAACACGTTTTAAAACCAACTTCTTTGTATCAGCAGGTATTGTAAAAGCTAAGATATGCTCAAACTGCTGGATGCTTTTTTGCAGTAGCTCTTCTGGCTTATATTTCCGACCATAACTTGACTTTGCCAAGCAATCAGTTAGAAGGGTATAAACAATGTCAGGAACCTTTCGGAATTGATAGGGATGGATGACTTGTTGAAGAAAATAGAGGAGCATAAGGTCTTGAATTGAAGAAGACTTTTCTTGGATAACAGATGAATGAATTTGCCCCACAGAATTATACAGAATGACAGCCTCATCCAGTGTAGTCGAAAATTTCTCGAGCGTTTTTGTGCATTCTTTTTTAATGTACTGCTCGAGACTTTTAAGGTCAGGATTAGCAATTAGAATAAAAGGATGTTCTTTTTTAATGGACTCCACAAAACGATTGTAGGAAGAAAGAATGATCTCATTCTTTCGTTTTAGAAAATCATTTGGGGAGTATTTCGCAGTAAATTGCTGGATAATGCCCGTCAATTTCTCAGAAATCCAGCTCTTGTCTGCCAATTCCTCCTTTAACACACGTGTTAGCGCCTTATTTACAACGGACTCTAGCTCTTTTTTATCAAAAACGGTTTCTTTTGACATGGCAACGAATTTCAAGGGAAATTTATTGAATAATTTCCGGTATAACTCCTGGTTCATGTCGCTCAATAATTCTGGGACTTTTGTTTTAAGCTGTTCAAGTTTGGTGACCATAACCTTTTCGAACAAGAAACTTTCATTTATCAACTCAACATCAGGGATTTCGCCTTTTTCACGTCGAGAGAGCGCACGGGACGAATCATTTAATTGCCTGATAATCTTGAGGATTTCGCCGGTAATTTCCTTCCGAGCAACAGATGATTTCTTTCGGAGAAAATTGTCCAAAATTTTAATAATTTCACCAAAAGGATTTGGAGATTGAGCAAAAAGAAAGGGGAAAAACGCATCATCTTTAATCCCTTGAATGTAGAGATACTGGGCAAGTTTAGTCAGCAATTCCTTCTGGCTTAAATAGGCCAGACGTTGTGAGACGAATTCATGGGACCATTCTTCAAAAGAACTCTGATCCTCCCAAATGCCCTCCAACACTTTAATGAGCTTGGGTTTCACGCTTTTTACTAACAGTTTCACTTTATCCGAATGCTTGCGGTAAAGCTGATTAGCAACGGCTGCAATTTGAGCATGAGCTTGATCAATTTTTGGTACCAAACCGATGGCTTTATACTCATTTTCAAAGGTAGTTACAATTACTCGCGCCAATTCAGTTGCGTACAGAGCAACAAAATCGAGATCCTTATCTTCCCCTTCAAAGCCTTTAATTGCTATTAAAATAATCGGGGAATGGTCTCCAACCCGGATTACTTTAGAGGCCAAGATACCATTTTGGAAACGTGAAAGATTCAAAGTATCAATGGAAGCCGCTTCAAGATTAGGTTCATCACTTGCTAAACCGATTTCTTGTGCAAAGTTTGCTAACGCACCACCGAGAGCACTAACTAAAGAAGTGTCTGTTTGAATGAATCCTAAAGAAAGGAAATCAGTATTATCTTCTCTACAAATGATGATTTGGGCGTCCAAGACAAGCACCTAATTCTTCTTGAAAGTTAATTCTTAACTAGAACATCAATAGTAACCATCTCGAATGGGTTCTAAAGATTTTTTCTAGAGGCATGTTTTTTTGCTTTTTTATAGAAAAACAATGCTTTTAAAATACTTTGGAATACTAACAATTTTAAGCCAGAGATGGGGAGAGGTCAAATGCCTCTATCAAAGTTTTTTTAATAATAGATTCCTAAAGCTGGTTAAAAATAAGATAGACTCTAATTGTACTTGAAGAGTGTGCTTTTAAATAAGAAAAAGAATGAAAGGATGAATTCAATCATGGCATTTGATATTATAAAAGAACAACGAATGGTTCGTACACTATTTTATTCTTTAATTCACTCGGCAAATTTTCTTGCAGATAGAGCAGACCAGAAACAGAAATTCATCCAAGATATCGCTACATTTGTTCGAGAACGCTCCATGGTTGAAGATGATACGCGTGATAAATGTGAGCTTGTGAAAGAGACCTTGGAAATGTTCGGATGGAAAAGCACCAAAATTGATTATTTGGAAGGAGAGACAGAAGGACGCGTATTTCTAGGGAAAAATCGATATATCCCGAATGATTTAGCTGATTCGCAAGGAGCGTTAATTGTTCTCCAAGCATTTATCGAGGGGTTGTGTTTTCATTTGATAAAAGCACCAGTAGATGCTCGTGCTGAACTCTCACTTCGCACAGGAAGTTTCTATGAAATTACTTTCACGCGCAGCAAAGAAGCAACCACTCCAACTTATGTGAAAAAGACACCTCACCTGGCTGAAGAGACAATTGACATGTCAATCCATGACAACCTAACCATTGAACAGCTTTTCTATCCCATCTTTACCCGTGAAATTCCAACTATGATACTTTTTGACGCAGCCTGGAAAGTCATTCGAGAATCCTATGTGGCCAATGCCCCGGGGAGTGAACTCGCCGAACAAGAAGAACTAAAAAAACCGAGTATTAGAAACATTTCCATTATCATTAAAAAGCTAACTGAGAAAGCTCCTGAAGAAGAAATCTTGAACATGGCAGAAATCATAGGGGAATTTTTTGCCAAATTTTTAAAGACGAAGATTTCAGATGCACTTTATGACAAACTGCAACCAACTTTAAAAGACAAGCATGCGACAAGCTACTTGGTGTATTACGATTGTAAACAATTCTGTAGTAATGATCGTTTTATTAACCGCTGCATATTCATTCGGGGAATGTGGACCGGCATTTTGAGTGAAGTTTTAGGTTTTCCAATTCAAATAAAGGAAGTCCTCCATGCAGGAAAAAGAGATCGCTACTGTATGATTGAATTTGAACCGGAAAAAAATGCATGAAAGCGAATGATGAAGCTCTGTCACTTTTCAAGCTCATTTGCCATTTGTTGTCGAACTTTTGCTAAGACTTCAGTTATAGTTAAGCCCGTAGCATTGACAATGGTTTTTACATCTTCAAATTCTGGTTTGAAATGAGCTATTGCGCCTGTTTTTGTATAAGCGATCTTACCTTTAAGAGCAAAATGTTTTCCATTAATAACAACCTGAAAATGCTTGATTTCTCTTGGAAGCATCAGCTTTGTTCCACGTAAGATGCGAACGCCTATCGTACTTGTTTGATTCATAATTTCTGTTGCAAAACGTTCTATCTCCTCCTCTGCGCACAAAACAGAAACTTTTGTGGCGGGCCGTCCTTTCTTCATGAATAAGGGTGTAAGATAGACATCCTTTGCACCGAGTTCGAATAATCTTTCGGTTAAGAATCCAATAACTTCTCCGGAGCAATCGTCAAGGTTGGTTTCTATGATAGCAATCTCCTCTTTGGGGTAGCTTTGCTGCACCAATGAGCCGAGGAATAAACGCAAACTATTCGGGGTGTTTTCAAAAGTTTTTGTCCCGAAACCCGTTCCCACCTTTTCTAACTGAAAAATGGGTGGTGTGGTAATAAAAGTTGTTTCTAATATTTTTTGTAAAGCAGCAATAATGGCAATTCCTGTTGGAGTAGTTAATTCTCCTGCTAGTGGCCCCATCATAACAGGGATAGAGAATTTGTGGGCTATTTCTGTTACAGCCGGCACTGGCACAGGTAAGGTCCCATGAGAGAAGGTAATTGTTCCCGAACCCAAAGCAACTGGTAAAACAAAAAGAGTCACTGTAAAAAGCTCCAGACGATCTAAAAGAGTTGCAGCCCCCAATATATCTAGAAAAGTATCCAGGGAACCCACTTCATGCAAGTGGGTTTTTTCTACGGGGATATTGTGGGCTGCTGCTTCAGCTTCAAAGAGAATGTGAAATGCTTTCTTACTGAAATCTTTCGCTCGTTTTGATAACTGTTGTTGTTTTGTGTACTGGTCAATTATTGCCAGTGCATCAGAAAGCCGGAGGTGCCTTTTTGGTTCTTTAATATGAATATGTAATTGAAGACCCTGATGAACAAATTGTTCTATTTGTTCGAGAGTGAGAGTAAATTCCGCCTTCCCCTCCAAACCCGCAGCTTTAACAACATTTGAAGCGACTAGTTGAAGTGCTTGCAACCTGTTTTTATTTGCCTGTTCTATAGAAAGGTCTGTAAAAAGAAGGTCCAGTAGTGCTGCTAAGAACTTGTCGCCTGAAATGCCTGTGTGTTGGGCATCAATAATTAATTGTCTCATACTATCCCTCGAGTTTATTAGTAAATTATCAGTTAGACACTAAATAATAGTCTTTTTGATAAATGAAATAAAGGCAGTAGTCTTTTTCAACTTTGGCTGATAGATTCTAGAATCAACTGCTCAAAGAAACGCCCCTTTGTATAGAAAAGGTCTGCCGCTTGTTGGCCAATATAGGATTCTACCAATCCGGCTAGAGAATCCAATGTTTTGAGAAAATTAGAACGCATATATTCTCTCATGCCTTCATACAAAAAGTTTCGGATGGTCTGTGATTGTTTTTGCCGTGGAGCAATTACTGGGAGGAGAGAAGTCAAATTAAGGTTGAGCTCGGTTTTATCATCTCCCTTTTTAGTGAGTTTGCAACAATGAATTTTGTCAAAGTAAATAGCTAGAAGCTCAGTTGGAAATGATATCGTAACCAATGGAAGAAGAAAAGCATTAGCCCTTAGACTATATCTCACAAAAAGGTCATCTGAAAGTATGACGAAAACTCCCGAGATGGCAGTTCGCACGGCACGATTAAATAAAACGAAAACTTCATCTTCAATTGTCTTGCGAATGATAATTGTCTGTGCCGTTTTCTCACCCTTAGTCGCTTCTTCTTGTAAGTTCATAAGAATCTTTGCTTCAATGGAACCCTTGCGGACCTCTTTTTTAACCAGGTCCCAAAGAAGCTTTTCATGTAATTTGTCAAAGAATGCAGAATCACGAACCCATGTTGAAGCATAAACTTCCACAATACGCTGATAGCCACCAAACGTTGAAGTTAATTGCTTCTTCTTATTTTGTGTAAACGTTAATGAGTATACTTTCCTGGAAAATCCGGGGAAGGTTTTCTTAGAATAATACTGAACAATCTGTTTGAGTGGCTTTACTCGACCAAAAAGGCGATGGAAAAAGTTCCCCCCAGTGATGAATCCCTTATAGACAGAACAAACAGTTTTTAATGCTTGTAACTTTTGCAGCTGTTTTTTCTTCGTTTTAATGCTCATGGCATTCTTTTTAATCTGCTCCTCGAATTTTTTCTTTTCTAAGAGGAGAAGGCGATATCGCTGTTTTAATGCGGGTTCTAAAAATCTGAAAATTAATTCATTTATTACTATTGGTTCTTTGAGTAGTGTTCCAAGTTTCCCTTGATAAGACAATTCTGGGGCGATGACTTTAAGAGCGAGCAGCTGCTTCTTTGTCAATTCTTCTGGCTTGAATTCACCTTGACTCTCTTTGGATTTGCTTGTTTTTGCAGGAAGAAGAAAACCTTGCAACAAAGCTTGTAAAGCAATTTCAGTTAACGAAGGAAGGAGAGTTTCAAATGAGAGAGTTTTGGTGAGAACCTTTTTTACATCTGTTGTAAGGAGCACAGCAAAACCCGGCTGATTTTTAAGCCCCTCAAATACCAGTGCTGTTTTATAAAGAGCATTTGAATAAGTGATCATTTTTGACAAAGAATCATTGAGAGGTTTTGGTGCGCTTGGTTGCTTAATTGTGCCGAAAAATTCCTCCAGCATTTTAACAATAGTGTCTTCCAATGCATAGGAAAATACTTTTGAAAAGAAGGAGAGCGCTTCAATGTTTTCAAATTTCTGTGTAGCCTTTATCCGCTTGATCTTCCGTAAAATAAGGGCACTTGTTTCAGAAGGAATCATTATGTTTGACTCTTTTTCAAAGCTTTTAAACTGCTGCTCGATTAAGAGGAACACCGGATCTCGGGCCTTTTTTGTGGGCTTGACAACATTTGCAAGGATAGTTTTACAGAGAGTGTAAAAAATATCCGGCACGGGACGGAACTGATATTTCCTAATTAACTTTTGGAGGAAAAATAATCGAACGCGTTTTGAAAAAGAAATTGATGGCTGTTGCTGACTCTGCTCGTTAATTTGCCGGAGAATATACCACAAAGCCATTGCCCCATCATGAGCAGTTCGATATTGTTCGAAAGCTTCTCGCACAAGAGCAGAAACGAGTTTTTGCGTTTGGGTTAGATTTGAATCGACAAGTGCTATGAAAGGATATTTTTTCGGGAAAACTTCGAGAAACTTCTCTTTTACCTCGAGGTTGATTTCAGCGGTATTCTTCATTACCTCTTCAGGCGAATACTGGGAAGAGAGGTCTCGCAAAAGAAGAACAATTTGTTGTGAAAACGCATCCTTCTTTTCTAAGCTACTTTGCAAAAGCTGTTGGGCAGTAGCATTGAAATTCTCGCGAACAAAATCAATCGTGAGAGGTTTTGTTAAACTTGCTGCGAGAAATTTCAGAGGATATTTTTGAAAGAGTTTAAGATAAATTGTATTAAAGAGGTTTTCGAGGATTTTTCCCCGTGCTTTTTCAAACGAACTTCTTTTTATTACTGAAAGTTGCTCAAATAATACATTACTATTGAAAAAGCC
>Ga0190349_1000411_pt1 | contig 12988 bp, 16 predicted proteins | sample 48721378_MG_FD_179798 | JGI IMG/M metagenome (GOLD analysis project Ga0190349, IMG submission 179798) | Hydrothermal vent microbial mat bacterial communities from Southern Trench, Guaymas Basin, Mexico - 4872-13-7-8_MG | ecosystem: Environmental > Aquatic > Marine > Hydrothermal vents >...
GATGTGTATAAGAGACAGCCTTTAGCCATCCCCAAACCTCTGGAGATTTCTCCTTTATCTCGGCAATTAAATGCTCTGCTTCCTTCTCGCCCAGCCTAAATCCTTTAATAAGATACTCCTTAAGATTTTTTATAAATGTGCGATAATCTTTTTTTCCCTTAGAGCCTTCATATCTGGGTGCATCAGGAATGATAGATTCATTAGTTTTTCTACCTGTTTTTATCCCCATCCCTGCTAATCTATGCCTCTGACTTTCGAACCACCATCCCTTGCCTATACCCTTCGGTTTTGGCATTTTGGTATTACCTCGTATTATCTCAGTTTATCCAGTAAATGTAGTGCCCATCTAACTCCCTTTCCTTGCCATCATAAGTGGCAAGAAAATGTGCAACTCCATCTGTCGCTATTGCATCCTCAACTGCTTCACCTATGTCTATCCTAATAAAAGGTTGTTTTAATACTTCGCTCCTGCTGTAATATCCTACCTCATCACACAAAAATGAAACTGGGTCTTCACTCAAACCATTATACCACTTATCGTATATATCCTCTTCTACTATCTCTCTGGCTCTGTCCACAGCCGTGTCCCAATCTGAATAATCGTTAGGGTCTATGCCTGCCTCATCAAGCAATTCCCTGTCCGTTAAACCTTCAACATAATTATTAGCTTCTTCAGTCGCAATCATCCTTTTGTCCGTATCACTAATGTAAGTATGAGCCTCTAAAAAAACCTTATTGAATAGCTCAGGCTCTGACTCTAACATATCCCTTATGTATTCTTTTGCCTCTTGCTTCGCACTATCATAATCAGGAAATACTAAAAATGTCCCTTCATGTGTCTCTATCTCAAAACCATTCTCATAAGTTGAAAGATAAATGTCCTTTATTTCTCCATATTCGGATTCAAAATCCTCAAGGAACTCTGGTGGAAAGTGAGTAATATGAGCCCATTCCTTATATTTAGTGCTAATAGATGCTCTCTTTGGAAGAACATCTTTTGTTTTTCTACCTGTCTTAATGCCCATCCTCGCTAATCTATGCCTCTCACTTTCAAACCACCAGCCACGACCTAAACCTTTTGTTCTTTTTGGCATTTTGATTTAACCTGCTTAATTGGTTCTGTAAATATAAAACCCATCTAACTCTTGTTCATCCCCATCGTAAGTGGCAAGGAAATGTGCAACTCCATCTAAGGCAATGACCTCATCCGTTGCCCCTTCAATGTCCAATTGAATAAATGGTTGCTGTAATAAGTCCTCTCTTGAATAGTAACCCTTTTCATCACACAAAAACTCAATCGGGTCATCCAAACCTTCATACCATTCATCATAGACCTTATCCTGAACTATATCCTTTGCTTCCTCTACTGCTGTGTCCCAATCCTTATAATCATCAGGGTCTATTCCTGCTTTTTCTAATAGCTCCTCATCAGTTAAATCTTCTACATAGTTGTCTGCCTCCTCAGTCGCAATTATCCTTTTGTCCGTATCACTAATGTAAGTATGAGCCTCTAAAAAATCCTTGTTGAATAGCTCAGGCTCTGACTCTAACATATCCTTTATGTATTCTTTTGCCTCTTGCTCGGCACTATCATAATCAGGAAATACTAAAAATGAGCCTTCATCAGTTTCTATCTCATAACCATATCCATAAGCTGATTCCCTAATGCCCTCTATCTCGCCATATTTGGATTCAAAATGTTTAAGGAAAAGTGGATTGAGATTAGCTCCCTGAATCCATTGTTTGTATTTGGAGCTGGTAGAGGTAGTTCGGGGGGATGTGCCCCTAACCTTTCTACCTGTCTTAATGCCCATCCTCGCTAATCTATGCCTCTCACTTTCAAACCACCAGCCACGACCTAAACCTTTCTTTCTTGGCACTTTTATATCACCCTTTGCCTTGTATAAATTCATACAACGAATGACCTTGGATGTTTTGAATAAGTATGGGCTCAACCTTCTCCTTCCCCTTAATGCTCTCTTTAACCTCTTTAATCTTTGATTTAGGAACAAGCGTAACAAACTCGGTGTCCCCATCTATCTTCTTTCTTATCATATAAGCTTTTCTGAAGTCCTTTAACTTCTTTAGATTCTTAGCACGAATGTCTGGCACTTCCCATGAGCCCTCTATCACTTTCTTAGATTTGTTATGGATTGCCCGTTCCTTGAAAAACTTGATTATGTCCTTAGGTCTCTGGGTCACAATAACTATATATGCCTCACCTATATCTACTGCCAAATATTCCTTATTCTTGTCCTTAACATATCCATCCTTAGTAAGCTTGGCTTGGCTCATATCATCTACCCTATAAATCTTGGTTTTGATAGTGCTGGTCTGCCAATCCGAGTCCCACTTATATCCTGATATTCTCGGAAACTCTGCAATCAATTTTATACCTTCCTTGTCCCTTAGCATTTTTAAAATCTTGTTTAAATGCTTGGAGCTACCATGAGCATAGATTACTTGCTTATGCCCTTTGAGACCCTTCTCGTTAATGTCTCGTATGTTAAACCCTGTAATCAGCCCCTTGTCTATTAGCTCTGAGCCCAATTTTAAATACTCCTTGAGTTGTGATTTTAAAAGAGAAGGGGAGCGAGTAGTCCATTTATCTACTTTGGCTTTGCCCCTTTTCCGACCTGTCTTAATGCCCATCCTTGCCAATCTATGCCTCTCGCTTTCAAACCACCAGCCACGACCTATACCTTTTCTTCTTAGCATAATCTCACCTTATTCTTATGAGGTCTCCTTTATATTGGTAAGTTGCAGGGTAACCTGCCCCTCTTTTATTTTTAGTTTTTCGTTTTACTTCTATACCTAAAGGTTTAATTAATCTTGAATGAGGGTATCTTTCAATTCGTATTATTCTACCTCTCGCCCCTGTGATTTTGTGTTTCACTATATTTCCTTTTCTTAAACCTCTCTTTGTGATTTTGTGAGTTTTACTTCTCCTTCTTGTGCGTTTGGTTTGTCGCCTAATTCTCTTTCGTGGCATTACGGCTCACTCCCTATTTGAATTTATAACCTGCTTCTTCCATCTTCTCTTTAGTGAAGTCAAGTTCTTCAATTCTTATAAAGTCAAAAGTGTAAGATTTCAATAACCCATCCTCTTTGTATGCCTCTACTCCTATTCTGGCTACCTCTCCTGAAATTCTATCATCAACGGTTATGGTATTTATGGAATCCTTCTCAGGTCTGGCAGGGATTTCTTGAGCCAACTTCTCGGCGAACCTTATGGCTTCCTCATAAGTGTCAAATGCTCTCTTAAAGGTCTTGCCTTTAGCTTTGAATCCGAGTTTATCCGAAGCCCAATTACATTCCCCTCCCTCACAAATAAAAAAATCATTGGTATAACCGACCCAATATTTGTTGGGTAATTTGCCATCCCCTATCTCTGCTTGTTCCTTCTTTTTTATCTTTCTAACAGGGGTCTTAACCTTCCGACCTGTCCTAATGCCCATCCTTGCCAATCTATGCCTCTCACTTTCAAACCACCAGCCACGACCTATACCTTTCCTTCTTGGCATTTTAAATCACCTTCTACCTGTAAATTTCTTCACCCTTCTTAATGCTCGTTTGTATTCGGTAGGAGTAAGAATTAAAATCCTGCGTTTGCTTAATCCACCTCTGCTATCCTCAAAAGGAACAAGCACATAACCATTCTGCCTTTTATTAACTCTTGTCCTTGGCATTCTTAATCACCCTAATAACTACTTCGGTTTAGAAATCCAATTCAAGTCCAACCCAAATGTTTAAGGATTATCTTTTATGTTGTGGAACTATTATTTAAATTTTATGTTGGATTTTTAATAAGATTAGGACATAATGCTCTATCTCGGAGGTCTTAAAGCTCTTAAAAACCAAGCAACATATCTCTTGAGCCACTCAGGAGCGTATCTCTCAAACAAAACATTTACTACTAACAAAATCAGAGCAATAAGTATCAATAGCGTAATGAAGGACATTCTGGCATCCACCCCACTATATTTATTTTTTTTTAAACAAGCGTGCTCTTGCTAAACCTTATATACTTCATTTCATCTACAGCCAACTCGTTCATCCAATCTATTAACCTATTGAGCTTCTCGGTAATCTCAAATTGGGTAATTTTCTTGCCACCCTCCCTGAAAAAACTTTTGAGGTTCATATTGTTTTCCATATAAGTCTCCATTGTGCTTAAAGACATTATCGGTTGAATCTGCATAAGTATCCGATATAACCTCAACTGCAACCTGCGGAGCTTCTTCAAGTCCGAATTGTAAATTTTGAGCAGAATCCCATTCAGCCATTCGTTCTCTATCGGCAGATAGTCCTCAAGAAATTCTATCTCCTCGTTTAATTCCTGCTCCCTCTTTTTTAGCTTTTTATACTGGTTATATAATTTCTGGTTCTTTGGTTTAGGAACAATACCGACCATAATCTCTATTTCCTTTATTCTACGCTTCATCTCCCGTATCACTTCGGGATTGTCAGCAAATAAACCTCTAAATGCACGGAGTAGGTTCTTATAGTATCCAATCATAGCATAAGGTGGAGTTTTCAAAATCTCATAAAAGTTCCTGAAGGCAATTTCTCTTGCTGTGGGCTTCATTCTCTTAATCTGCCGTAATTACAGACAATAAACAGCCTATTTGGGATTAGAGGGCTGTCATCATAGTTCAAAAATGAGTTGAATTTGCATATAGAACATTTCTCAACCGATATGAGCTGGTTATCCATCGGGCATCTGTCTGTATAAGACATTAATCTGCGACTCCAAGTGTTACCCCTCTTACTTAAATCCCTATTCATTAAGCTCTGCTTTACCTGAGACAAAAGCTCTATCCTAAAGATTACCTTTTGACCCTTAAATTCGGGTGGATAGATTATCTCTTTTATTTTGTTTTTGAGCTGGTTATCACCGTATAGATGTGGGAAGAACACAAGGTCGGACAGCTTAACAATATTACGCCTTCTTTTCTTGCTCAGCTTCGTTCTCTTAGACAGGAAATAACAATCTTTTAGTTTTACTACTTTAGCCATAAGCTAACCCCCCCCTTTTATGTTTTTAATGTATCTCTTATATTCCTCATTACTCACAAATCGGATGTTCCTGTTCTTATAAATTATTAAGACACCACAATAGCATTTCACAGTGATAAACTCGGAAGTAAACTTAATTGTGAAGTGCTGGTTACATTTCTTACACTTTACTTTTGAGATTATTATGTTATTGTCCTTCTTCATTTCAGACCTCTCATCAGCAAAGGCAAAATAAACAGGGCTATTATCCATTTCATTTTGACTACACCACAAACATTAGCAGGAATACAATTATGGCAATAAGTAAAATCTTAAGCAGTAGCTTCCTTTCATTCTGCTCTACTATCTTGTAAATAGTGAAAATGTCATCCTTGTCAGGCTCAATAGGTTCAATATGGACTATTGGCGAATGGTATTTGCTTAAAGTGAATTGCTTATCGTTTTTCATCTCGGTTCACCCTACTAAATCCCTACCACCTTGAACATATATCCAAATGAAAAAAACACCAAAAGCATTGCGATTACAGAAACGATAACCAGCATTATTTTAATAATACGGCTGGAGCTGTTTAGGGCAAGGTAGAGTATTGTAAGACAGAGAGAGAAATAAAGAGCTGAAAGCAAATAGATTACTAACAGCTTCATAATGGATAGGGCATTCATTCCTCCTCCCTCTGTATTGTTCGACTGGGTATTTTAAGTAGGTCTTTCTTCTCCAATTTCTTTTGATGCTCAGGTGAAATACCCAGAGCCAAGTCAGTTACATTCTTCCAATCGCTCAGCATATCAAAGATTAATGTTCGCTTTACTTCCGTGATTATCGTTCTGTCAATTTTCTCATAGTCCAGATAATCCTTATTGACATAATAAAACCCACCGTATTTAACAAGTGAAATGCCTCGCACCACCACATCGCCTATCAGCTTGGTATGGTCATCTGGACTTACTCTTAGTGCCTTAGATTCTTCAAAAAGCGAAAACGGAAATGAGCTCTTCTTGAATACGAACACATCTTCCTGCTCACCCTTAGCATTCATTACCCTTGAATACCCGATTATCCTACCCAATCGCACCTGAGGATGATTTTTGTCCCCACTTAAGTATAGGTCTCTAAGGAAGGGCGTTGAGTAAGTAATGGACTGTTCAATAATTCGCTTGGCATTTAAATGCACTCTGTCATCTCGCTCCTTACGAATAAAGAAATACCACACACCGTAAAATGCAAGTCCCAATAGTAAGGTCAAAATTACAAGATTCTTTATAGTTTTCAGTAGGGCAGTTACGCCCCTTACACCCATAATGAAATATGCCACTATAGACAAAACAACAATCACTATTAATCCGTATATCAGTAGCTTTTTAGTGTCCATCTTTTAATCACCCCCATAAAAACAGGGCTATAACTATAAGTGCAACTATCCCTATTACTACAGGTATTAAGATATTAATGATTCTTTTCTTAAGCCTTCTGCTTTTTTGCTGGATAAGGGGCGTATCCAAACTCGATAACGGTTTGGGCAGGGTCGGTAATTGCTGGGGGACATTAAAATTTTCAATATCCCTTACCACTAAGTCAATGCCATACTTCTTAGCCAGTTCTTCCAGTTTCCTTAGCTCCTCACTCTGCTTTTGGCTTATCGGTTTAAGTTTTTTCTTTCTTTTCCTTAACCTCTCTATCTCACGCTTCAATTGTCCTATTTCTTTGCTTAGCTCATCCTTCTTTTGCTTATAAGGTTTAATCATATCTTCCATCTCTTTTTTTTTAATAGCAATTCGCATTGACCTAAGCTTAATAAAGATAAGCTGAGATATAATATATCCGATAATAATGCCTATAGCCGTGCTGATTCCCAATTGCAGAAGCAGTGCTCTACGCAGGTTCTCTACCCTCTGCTCCAACATCTGCTGTCTCTTATCCAGCTCCTGTGTGGTGTGCTTGTTTATATCGCCCCTTACATTCTGTATTTCGGTTGTAACAATCCGTTTCACATCCTTGAGCTCTTTCAGAATGGTGCTCAGCAGATATGCCTCGTTGGGCGAACCTGATTTAACAGGCTCTTTATTCTGAGCCACAACGGGAACTACTATAAGTGGTGCAATTAGAACTAACAGTAGTAGGGCTGTAAATAGTTTAGTTGTTCTTACCATATCTTATCACCCGTTTATATGTTGCGGTTTTTTAATGCGAAACCCCAAGCAATCTATACCACCTGAGGACTATGGGAATTAAATAGATAAGTATTAATAGTAAAATCCATAGTGGAAAAGATAAAATATTAATGTTATAAAGATAAGGTCGTGGCATTTGATTAACACAGCTCACCCGAATCATATTTGTATCACTTTCGTATGGCTCAGAATGGTCAATTAAAACCGAATCAGGCACTTCCTTGAACATCCGTTCAATAGAGAACCTAATACCATTTAACATACCTGTCCTTCTAACCTCATCATTACTGAGACACATAAATGAAGTAGATAGGATGAAGGATGAAACTGTGTTCCCTATAAAGAGTAACAGAAACAGGAAAAAGAAAACCTTAAGAGGTCTGGGTGCAACACTCATAAACCAACTAATTACGCTTCTAATAAAATCCACTATCTTACTCAATGCGTTGATGGTAGATGAACCTATATGAGATAGGGCACTACCCAAACTTGCTATTGCTCCAGCAATCAAACCCCAAAATGCCATTTTTAAGCTTACGCCCTACGCCTTTGACGAACAAGGAACGGGACAAATAGTGCTATTATGATTATGATTACAATGGTGAATAGGACATTATTTAAAATCCATACTGTTAGGTTACCCAGAGTGCATCTGGCAAGGGTTCGGACAATACACCAAGTGGATTTTTTCTCCTGCTCCTCCTCAGTGCATAAGCTCCAATCAAAATAACTGCCATTAGTAGAGCTGAAATTCCACCCGCATTCGTAATGCTCTTGTAAACCTGTCTCAGAGGTAAACTCAGAAGTTTCGCTCTCATAAGGTGTGCCTTCATCCAAATAGCTCGGAAGACCCCTCTCATATAAAACCCTATCTATCTGCAAAATACCATTATCACCCCCATGATATAGCTCCAAACTATCTATCTGTGAATTGTTTAGATATAGAGGCTCAAACAAAAAGAGGGTAACACTCTCATCCAAGATTAGCGTAATGGTATTGAAATTGAAGTTGATATTGGCATATAACCTGTGGTAGTCCCAATCCCGAATCTCATAGGTGCTGTTCAGCCATTCCCTACCATTCCATAATCTTATTCTCGTCTTGTCATTATTTGGGTTGAGTATGCTTGAGCTTGAGGACTCCATCCTTATGGTTATATTTTGACCCCCACTGGTGAAAACAATATCAAACCTATGCGAAGAATCCGATGCAGGATATAGGACATAATCAATTATAAAATCTTGGTCAAGGTTCTGGCAGTTTACTAAATGACCTATATGCTGTGTGTTAAAACAAATACTACTAAAGGTATAATCATCCACTAACCAAGGAAACCATGTTTCAAGGACTTCTTGCACGGACTCGCTACATAGCTCGGTGGTAGGATAAATTACATCACCATACCAACCTCCACCCGACTGGATGCTTGTGCCATAATCAAAGTCATCAGCAAAACTATCACAGCTTAAGGATTGCTCTGTTCTGAAAAGTGTAAAGAAGGGCATATGTATTGAACCTTCTGTATAGGTCGTTGTGGGAACGAATTGTATTTGAGCCAGCTCCTGTGCATTAAAAGGGAGTGTGCGGTTAAACTCATAATCATAATCGCCATCGCTATCCTCATCCACTTCTACTGTATAGCCCGTGCCATTAATTGTAATTTTGTAAATATGCTCACAGTTCATAAATGTTTGATTTTCGCCATCTATCAACAGCTCCCAATCTGTGCCATTCCAATCGTATAAACGGTTATAGCTGTCTACTCCCCTGAAATTTAATATCTTTAAATGTATTATCTGATTAGAGTTCTTGTCGTAACCGACAATCTGAATCCCCGTATTGTTGTCTGAGCTCACTTCCAGCATAAACCTAACATAGTAGCTTGTTGCCTCATAATCAGGTAAATCCAGATAAAGTGTCCCCAAATATTCACTTGTGTTGAAATATAAGGCATTGCCTACCAGCGAATCTATGTATTTGTAGTGGTAATACATCGTATCACTGTCCATATACCAACCATAAACCTCTGGACTTATTGAAGTGTTCAAAACTAAATCGGCATATACGCATAGGGGGTCGGAACAGTCAATGCACCTCCCACCTACACAGCTGTAAGGACACCTATACAAATTATCTATATCACAATACAGCTCGTTGTCATTGCTAAAATAATAGGGTTGTAAACACAGATATTGTGTATCGGGCATACAACTCTGCGGCACATAATTCCTCCCCGAACCGAAATCATAATACTCCAATAGGCTGTTAGATATTCGGATTAACTCTGGATTCGAATCGGAATCAAACGAATCTATAAGCATACTACCTTTGGACAATATGCTAAAATTAAACACATTGAGCAAAGAGCAACTGCCACCATCACAATCAATCTGATAAATCCCATCCAGTCCAGCTAAAAGGCTATTGCCTACTGCTATGTATTTTAGACCACCGTTGGAGCTGGGAACAGAACTTGGAAGAACGGTTGTGTTTAAAACCAAATTGCCTAACCTATCAATACAGACCTGCCTTGCCTTCTGTGAATCAGCCCAATCCCGATAATACACAAAACTACATAGCTCATCATATCCATTACCATCAAGGTCAATCACTACAGGCTTAGATACTATTGATTTTTTGGTATTCTCTGTTGTTACCCTTCGCCATAAAGTGCCATCTGGATATAATATTTCTAAATAGGTGTATGATGTGTCTATAATGAGCTTTCTACCCATAAAGGCAATAAGCTTCAATCCTACCTTGTCCTTGTTCCAAATAGTTACAGGAAGACCAAAAAAATGTAAGTCCCAATCCGTTGTATATATCTCAGACACCGAATCAAGAGAACCATTTGAATCCAGCTGTGCAACATATACCCCGAAATGCCCAGAATAACCAAAAATGAAGCTTAGCTCCTGCAATCCATCATTATCCAAATCGGAAATGGCAATAGTGCTTAAATCACCAATTATCTCACCCACCTTGCTTAAGTTTAGTAAATCTATCAATTGTGTGTCTAAGTTTAAGGCATATAAAGTTCCATTAGCACTTGTATTGTATCTGTCCACTACAAAATAGCACCAATTGTCGTAACAGCTCGGCATACCAGTTGAAGCAAAGCTGGAAGTAATATAAGCACTACTGTTAAAACTTAAATCTAAATTGAGTTGAACAAGATTTAAATGAGTGGTATTATGACACAGCACAACAATATGGGAATTGTGGACTACTGGATTAGAGCAGGAACTATAATCACTGAGAATGGCAGAATTTTCTAATGTAAGGTTAGAACCGAAAAGGAATAGCTTATTGTCCTCTACCAGCAGGAACTCAGAAATGCTATCATTATCAAAATCGTAACTTACTGCCAAAGTAGTGTCCGTGCCATAAGAGTTGGAGCTAAAATACTCGTATTCCGACCCTATCAAGAGCTCTGAATCAACTGAGCTGGTGTGTTCAGTATCCACAAAAGGATAATTGACCGCACCCATTACATAGAGTGGCATAAGGGCAATTATCAAGATTACGCTCAGTCCTCTTATTATGCCTCCTTTCATTTCCTTATGAACCTCCATAAATTAACTGCCACCAAGAGTATAACAAGCAATAGTATTATTGAGCCTATGACAATCGGTAGGTTCTCCCGCAACCATAAGGTTCTATACATTACCCAGCTTATGCTTTTATACTTAGGTCTAATCTCCTGCTCATAAACGATTATGTCAGATGAATTAGTATTGGTTTGGACACACTTAACACCCAGCACATATTCATTGCTGGGATATAAGTTCTTGTCTGTAATATATACCTTCACAAGTCCGTTCCTGCCTATAAACTTCATCGGATATTCGGGCATAGAGACGGCACTGAAAAACCAGACATATTTGGGATAATCATCCTCTGGGTTAGTTTGTAATATATTATCACCCTTACGCACATAGCTATAACAGTCCCAAGTCCCATTCGGTAGCTCACATAGAAACACAGTCCTGTCCTCTATATAGGGCTCGGAATTAAATAGGCAATCGAAATCCTGCTGATAAACGCTACAATTTACATATTTATTGCAGTCGTTATAATAGTATTCACAGCTGTCCGAATAGAGCCCTGTCTGTTCGTAGCAATAATTATAATCGAAGTATTTATGAAACTCTTTATAAGTGCCATTAACCAATCGACAGCTCCAAGAATAGTTTACATACCACCTGTCCCAATCGGGAACGCAATAATCACAATACTCGGTCTCATTAATAATATGCCAAGTGCAATTAGTTAATGTTTCATTGTAGTAAATTACACGGGTGTCGTTAGGAGTGCAATTACCCTCGCCTATCTTAATTTTAGAATAGTTACAGGGGGGTTGATAATCACAATATTCAGTTTCGTTAATTAATCGCCAAGTGCAATTAGTTAATGTTTCGTTATATAGCACCCATCTAAGATAATTGGGCTGACATTCCCCATATTCTAATGGCACTTTCGAATACTCGCAAGTTGCAGGATTGAATTTGCCTAAGTCCAGAGCGAACATAAGGTTACCTTCAGTAATAGGACTAAAACCATTCAATGACTGATTATAAATATAGCTTAAGTTCTTAGGTTCAGAATTAGTATCAAGACCAATATGAATAGACCTAATTACCGTGTCGTAATATTCTGGACTTACATTATGGATTATTAATCTCGGATGTAGATGGAACGAATTGTTGGCGTTCTCGGTTATTAAAGTCCATATAAACTCTTTCCATTCGTGCCAATTTAGTGAATTGCCCAGCACATTGAACACAAAATGAGTTTGGTTGCTCTGCTCTTGCACAGTAAATCCAGATGGCGAATCAAAGCTAACCAGAGTTTCGTTGGGTCGCTTGAGAACGCTAACTGTAAAATTAATAGAAGTAATTGTATCGTTTAATGTGTTCCAAACTTTAAATCTCGTTCTCGGATTACCTGCAGATAGGTCTTGACGATAATCCCACAATGGAGTGATGAGCTGACCTGTGCCAAGTCCACATTCCAAGCAGAGCAAACCGAAATAGAGCTCTGATAAAGAGGCATTTATAGAATAGGTGCTATTGTATAAATATTCTATATTATTCCAGCAATGCCAAGCATAAGTGCCATTTAGGATTTTGGTATAATTAAGTGTATCCAGAAATTCAATATTGTTTCCATTATGATAATCTATAGCTATTACGGGAATCACTCTGGGACTGCCCTGATAATTCTCAGAAAAGGCACAGAACGAGAAATTAAAGCTCTCATTACTGGTTAAATTAAAAGGTGAGGTAATGCCAAGTGCATAGACGCTATTGAGTGAATATGAATTAATAAGGAAATCATCCTCTTTAGAACTGTCCGAACTCTGATAATGGAACTCATAGTAAGGGTCTAAGGTAACATTAAACAGATACTGCTGTGTGGCAAAATCAAACACATCAATTACGAAATCGAACTTCCCTGAGCTATTGATAACGAACTCCAGCATTAGCTCTATTTCGGATTGTCCATTGATAGTGATTTTATCTGTCCTTGACAAACCCTTACTGTTGAGCTTAACAAAACTTGGTCTGCTATGCTGAAACTCCTTTCTGATAAATGTAACTGCCCTCTGCATCCTTCTGCCTTGAGACCTATAATCTATCCGACTTAGGTTACGATAGATATTGTGCGATAGAAGGTTAATATCCAAGTTATCATAAAACTGTGCGAAGTTTTCAATATAGTATTTGCTGTTGTCGTAATTTTTAATAATGATATTGGCTCGAACAATGCACTTGTCCTGTGAGATATACTCTGAAC
>Ga0190349_1000412_pt1 | contig 12973 bp, 10 predicted proteins | sample 48721378_MG_FD_179798 | JGI IMG/M metagenome (GOLD analysis project Ga0190349, IMG submission 179798) | Hydrothermal vent microbial mat bacterial communities from Southern Trench, Guaymas Basin, Mexico - 4872-13-7-8_MG | ecosystem: Environmental > Aquatic > Marine > Hydrothermal vents >...
TTCACCATCTCCCATTAAAACATAAACTCTGCCTGGCGATTTCCCTAACTTCATAGCCAAAGCCATACCTACTCCAACTGACAATCCCTGACCCAGAGAACCAGTGGCTGCTTTTACCCATTTCATTCTGGGTGTAGGATGCCCTTCTAAATTACTGTTTATTTGCCTCAACTTTATAAGTTCTGGCTGGGGAATTATTCCTGCCTCAGCATAAGCAGCCCATAAGATAGGAGCAGCATGGCCTTTGGAAAGAACCAATTCATCATTTCGCCAGTCTTGAGGATCAGCAGGATTATACCTCATTTCATCGAAAAATAGACAGGCCATAAGCTCAGCCATAGAGAGACAGGTGGTAGGATGACCGGAACCAGCTTTGGTAGTCATCTTTAAGGAATGAATCCTGAGTCTATTGGCGATCTTAGCTAAAACCTCTTTTTTGTCCATCAACATAAGCCTCCCTTCTCTATTTATTTAACATCGTTTGAATATATAAAATAGAAAAAATCCAAGAAACTTTAAGTGAAGCTCTAAACCCAAATCCGAGTAGAACCTTTTTTATAATAACTTTCAAGGCCAATATAGATCTCAAGGTTTTTACCAATAATTTTGGCAAAAAATGGATTTATATAATATCTCCTTCCGACTTAAAAAAAAAGAAAAATCTTTAAAACTGAAGAAAAAATAGTTAATGTCGCATTTTGTCGCTTTTTGTTGCCACACAACCCTAAGCAGTTCGATTGTCATTTTGGCTATTAAAAAAAAATTTGACATCTTAAGTTTTATTTTTATATAAATTAGCTATAAATGATCTTTACAGCTACTTACTCCTAAAAGAGCTCAATCCCAAAAAATGAAAAATAGCCATATTTTGGACTCTTGGAAAGAAATTGCCAATTACCTCAAACGCGACGTCCGTACCTGTCAGCGCTGGGAAAAACATTTTGGTCTGCCGGTACACCGCTTGGAAGATTCATCCAGATCAAGAGTTTTCGCCTATAAAGAAGAAATAGATAAATGGCTTGAGCTAAAGCTGGGTCAACCTAAAATAAGAAGAATACATCTGCTCTTGAGGTGCTTCCCCCAATTAGCTCTTTTCCTAACCATTGTCCTCTCAGCTCTACTCTTTCTGTGGCTGATAAAGCTTATTTTTATTTCCCCCTCTCGCTTTCCCTCTGATTTTAAAATAATGGGCTCCAGGTTAATAATTATTGATGAACAAGGCAAGCCTCTCTGGGAATATGAAACAGGTATAAGAGATCTTGAATCTGAAGCTACATATCGCAAGCATTTTCAGGTTAAAAAGAAAATTCTGCTTCCAAATAATATTCTGCTCCCCCATCTCCTTTTTAAAGACATAAACAATGATAAGGCAAAGGAAACCTTGTTCAGTATCCAAACCATTAATGAGGCAGGCGAAGACCGCCTTATCTGTTTTAATAACAAAGGAAAGATTCTCTGGACCTTCCAGGCGGGGCGGAGGATGATATTTGGAAATAAGGAATATTCTTCTGATTATAGAATTACTGGATTTGGATGTGATGATATCGATAGCGACGGCCGCCAGGAAATTATTGTCATTGCTCATCATAATACTTACTTTCCATGCCAGGTAGTTCTTCTTAACTCAAAGGGAAAGATTTTGGGCGAATACTGGAACTCAGGCTATCTTCAAAACTATGCCTTTGTTGACTTGAACGGAGACGGCAGAAAAGAAATCATCCTGGCTGGCATCAACAATGAATGGCGTTGCCCCTGTGTCGTGGTCCTTGATCCGGCCCTCATGAAAGGGGCCTCGCCTCAAACTAAGGATTATTACAGATGCCAGAACATTAAAGACAGTTATGAAAAATACTACCTCCGTTTTCCCCGAAATGAAATAGATCTCCTTAAACGAGAATTAAATAATGTTATCTGCCGCATAGATGTTTTCGAGAATAAGACTATCTCCTTCTCTACCAGCGTCAGCTCTATCTTTTATGAATTTAATTATAATATGAAACTGCTTAATGTAGACCTCAGCCATGCCTTTATGGCTGATTATGAGCAGTTCAAAAATGAAGGAAAAATCAAAAAGAGTCTGGATGAATTAAAGCAAGATATTCTGCAGAGAAGAGTTTTCTACTTTGACGGTCAGGAGTGGACGAAAAAAGCGACAATGACTCAATACTGGCGGCAGAGAAAAAATAATTTAAGCCCAAAAGCTCAGACTCTGTTTTCCAAATTAGCCTTATATTTTCATTTAGCCCGCAATTTCTTTTCAAACCAGAGGTTAACTGAAAGCTTTTTAAATCCCAAACCTTTATTTAATCTCATCCGCAGTATTAGGACAAAAAGCCAATTCTTCCCAGAGATGAGGAGTATAGTTAAGTAAAGAATAATTGGAAAATATCTTTTTTCATCCTCAGCAAGCATCAATCTCTTAGCCAGGACTATTTTCAAAACATATAAGCAATTTTCAAGAAAAGAGTATGTCCTTGAGTCCCTCTTTCTCCAAAACGGGCTGTTCCCTTTTGATAGGCCAATTGAATGAGGCCGAAAGGTGGCTGGAAGCGGTAAACAAAGAGAACTTGAATATTCTTTTTATCAATAGCTGAATTAATTTGATAAAAGACTTTCAAAAAAAGGTCCTTGGTAAAATAATTGGTAGCTCGAATGACATGAATCCAAGTGCTTTCCTTTTCTGGATCAGGTTCGTATACCAAGCGGGTTAAGGAGTATTCTAGGGAAAAATCTTGACTTAATTTATAATTAAACTCCACTTCCCAGAGGCGAAAGTCTAAATCAAAGTTCCGACCAAAGCTATAAGTAATTTCGGCTGATTGCCATTCCCTTGTGTTATAGCCGAGCTCCAATTGTGTTCGATGGTTGCGGAATCCTTTTTCATAAAGCTTATATTCCTGAGTATGGCTAACCTCTATGGAGACTTTATTTTGCAAATCCATTTCTAATTCTTCATCTATCTGCCAGCTCCGAAGGGTACCATTTAATCCCCAATAAATATTGTAATTAGATCTATATCTTAGCCGCTCCAAGACCCATTTTTTCAACCAGAAAGTCTTGCTCAGAGCAGAATCCAGTTCTCGGCGATTATCATCTCTGATAAAGCCAACGTGATTGACATTGTCTCCAAAATTTTGACCTAGTTTAGTGTAGCGGACATGAAAATGAAAAGTTGCTGAGTCGTAGCTAGGACGAAGAAAAAAAGCTATGTTAGAACGATTATAATCGCCGTAGCTAAGGGCCAGCTGGCCAGTGAACTTGAAAGTATTGGTAAAATAGAGGGCAGTATCAAGGCCTATGGTCCCGTAATTTTTTCCCCTGACCAGCTTATTAGCCATCAGCAGGCCTACGGTTGAAGATTTCATGACATCTCTTTTTAGGCGAAAGACGGTAAAATTGGCTGATTCTTGACCCTCAGATTCTACTCTTTTCGTCTGAGCGCTCAGTCCCGAAAATTCATATGAACCTTCTTTGCCGTAAACTTTCAGCCCACCGTAAATATCGGCTATTCTGCGCGAATAAAACAAACGAATACGCTGGTGGTATATTTCTGAACCCTCTAGAAAGAAATTCCTTTTTTCTGGCAGGCGGAGCTCAAAGCGAGTTAAATTAATTTGTTCTTGGTCAGCTTCAACCGTAGCAAAATCAGGATTTAGAGTAAAATGGCCGGAGACCATTTGAGAAAAAGCATACCGTGCATCAAGGCCAGCCTCTAGTTGAGAATGTTTTCCTTCTTCCAATTTGGAGATAGAATGAGGAATAATCTGATATTTTTTCTGAGTCTTGCTTAAATTCAATCCAGTCAAATCACCAAACTGGGAGACTTTGTAGGGAGATTCTACGGGGCCTGTCCATAAGCTTACTTCCAGCTTCCGGGGCACTATACGGGCAGCATTAAAACCCCAGGTTTTGTTCTGGCCTGGCTCATACTTCAAACTGGTCAGATCAAGAGCTATTTCCACACTCCAGCCGAAATCAGTCTTTTGGGCAGCTGACTTCCATACTCCATCCCAGGTGGTATCTACCGTCCGACCGTTATCGCTGATACGACCATCATATTGAGTTCCCAAAAGGTTGGTCATAAAAAGATAACATGTCCTTCTATCATGAAAAGTATCAACTGTTAGGCCAACAGAATCATCTCCCTTTAACTCAGCATCTCTTTTGGTGATGCGGGCGGCAATCTTCTCTGGCTGAGGATCATAACAATCAAAGCCGAAATAAATATAGCGCTGATCATAGAGCACTCGGACCACAGTCTTGACTGAAGCTGGCTCTCCCCTTTTAGGTTCGAATTGAATAAAATGGCGGGCTGTCTCAGCTTTTTGCCAGGCGGGTTCGTGGAGAAAACCATCTATGGTAAGAGCTTCATTTGTTTTGGAGGCTGATATAGATTTATCCTTGGTTTGGGAATAAACCAATATAGAGAAAAATACAACCATTAAAATTACTAAGATAACCTTTTTCATTATAAATATTAAAGTGAAAATTTATCACAATTAAAGAAAGAGAGCAATTAGAGGTTAGCCTGAAACCATACGCTTTTAGCAATTACTATCCACAATTAAGCTTATTAAAATGGCTGTATCATCAGCTTTGCAGAAAAGTTTAAAGTTGAAGGTTAAATGGAGAGAGGCAGGACCTTCTATTCTCAGCCAATCTGAAACGACCATATCCATCTCCCTAGATAAAAAAATCGTTTGTTTTCTATCCAAAGTCCATAGTAGCAGATGGAAGGTCTTTGGCGATGATAGAAATCAATCGACACAGGTCCCGATGACTTCCTTAATAACGAACAATCATTAAAATAAGATGCTGGCTAAATAAAATTCGTGGTTGAAATTAAATCCCATCCTCGATAATAATAAAAATTACTCAATGAAAAAAATAACTATCTTTCAGCCTAACCCAGCTTTTTCCATAAATGACCAATTTAAATTTCAAGGAGGGTATTATGAACCAAAATCTTAAATCATGGGGCACAATTCAAAAGATTATACTTGTGCTTCTTTTCTTAGGATATTTCTCTTCTATGACTTTATCCCAACAGAAGATTACTAACCCAGCTCAATTCTTTGGATTTAAATTAGGCAGTGATAAAAAAATTGCCCGCTGGGATAAAATTGTCGATTATTTCCAGCTTCTGGCTAAAGAAAGCGACTGCCTTAAAGTTATCAACATGGGCCCCTCAACCATGGGTCATCCTTTTCTCCTGGTCATCATCTCTTCGGCTGATAATCTGGCTAATCTAGAGAGATTGCGTCAAATCAATGCTAAAATCAGTGATCCTCGGAGTCTTTCTGAAAAAGAGATAAAAAGACTAGTCACAGAAGGCAAATCTGTTATCTGTCAGTCAATGAGTCTCCATGCCACTGAAATTGGAGGCACTCAGATGGCTCCTGAGCTGGCCTATGATCTCTTAAGTCGCTCAGATGAAGAAACAAAGCGTATTCTGGCCAATGTCATTTTCCTGATGATTCCATGTTTTAATCCTGATGGCCAGATTATGGTCACTGATTGGTACTATAAAACGCTAGGCAAAGCCTATGAAGGCTCGAACCTCCCCTGGCTCTATCACAAGTATGCCGGCCACGACAATAATCGAGATGGAGATTTTATTAACCTGGTAGAGTCCAAATATGCAGCCAAAATCCTCTATACAGACTGGCATCCTCAAGCTTACCTCGACCACCACCAAATGGGAAGCTACGGTGCCCGCCTTTATATTCCACCCTACTGTGATCCTATTCGCCCTTATGCTGATCCTCTTATCTGGCGGGAAATTAGCTGGTATGGAGCTCACATGGCCTATAAACTGGAAGAAGAAGGGAAAGCCGGAATTCTCAATGCCGCTCAATTTCCAGGCTGGGGGCACTTCGGCTGGCACTGGATTACCCCTTTCCATAATATAGCCGGCATGCTGACTGAATCAGCCAGCGTCAAACTGGCCACTCCCATTTATATCCATCCTGAACAGCTTCGCGGCCAGGCCCGTCAGTTTCCAGAATATAAACCCCAAACTTCCTTTCCTCACCCTTGGCCAGGAGGCTGGTGGCGGTTGCGGGACATTGTCGAACAGCAGAAAATAGCAGCCTGGGCTCTATTGGATTTAGCGGCCCGAAACAAAGAAACAGTCCTCTGGAATGCCTACTTAAAAGCCAAGCGCCAGATAGAAAGAGGAGCTAAAGGCCAGCCTAAAGCCTTCATCATTCCGGCCAGTCAACATGATCCCTTAACCATGATTAAAATGATCAACACTCTCCTTCTTTCAGGCCTTGAAATTAAACAAGCAACCCAAGAATTTAGAGTGGCCAATGTAATCTACCCTCAGGGCTCATTTCTAATCTCTTTGGCCCAACCCAAAAGAGGCCTTATCAGAAATCTCCTGGGTCGCACTTTCTATCCTGACAACGAATGGACCAGAGCCAAAGACAGTTCCCCCCTTCGACCTTATGATTTGGCTACCCATACCATGAACGAATTCATGGGGGTTAAAGTTGAGGCTATCCATAAAAGTGAAATAAGCGGAGATTTTCAGGTTGTAAAAGACCCAATCCAGGTTTCGGGTAAAGTTGAAGGAGAAGGACCAGTTTATGTTGTTGACGGCCGGCTTAATGATAGTTTCAAAGCGGTAAATCTCTTGCTGAATAAAGCAATTGCTGTTCGTCGACTGGACAAAAAGACCGAAAGCTTTAGGCCAGGTGATTTTATAATCAGCTGCCAGAAGCCCGCTTTCCTGAAAGACATTGCTCAGCAAACAGGAGTTGATTTCAAGACTTTGAAGGAAAACATCACTGAGAACAGTCATCAACTTAAGCGAATGCGGATAGGAATGTATCAGCGTTACTGGGGTGGAAACATGGATGAAGGCTGGACCCGCTTTCTCCTCGAACAGTTCGCCTTTCCTTATAAATCTTTATTGGATGAGGAGATTAAAAAGGGAAATCTGCGGCAAAAATATGATGTTATTATCCTCCCAGACGACTCCCCTGAAACAATCACGGGCGAAATCCCGCCTCGATACCGCCGCTACTTAGCCAACATTCCGCTCCAATATAGGAGCGGCCTCGGTCAGGAAGGACTTAAAGCTCTTAAGGAGTTCGTTAATAAAGGAGGAAGGTTGGTTACTTTAGGACAAGCCTGCCTCTTTGCTATAGAAAAATTCGATCTAAATATCACCAATGTGGTTGCTGATTTAGATTCAAAAGAATTTTTCTGCCCAGGTTCAACTCTTAGAGTCACTTTTGATAACTCTAATCCTTTAGCTTATGGAATGTCAGAAAAAGGGCTGGTTCTCTTCTGGTCGAGCCCGGCTTTGGCCATTAGCCCCAGTCCACATAATGAACGCTACCAAACAATTGTTCGCTATCAGGAAAAAGATCTACTTCAGAGCGGCTGGCTCATCGGAGAAAAGCATCTTGCCAATAAAGCGGCTATGGTCAGAGCTGAATGCGGCCAGGGATGTTTAATCCTTATCAGCTTCAGAACTCAATTTAGAAGCCAGACCCATGGCACATTTAAACTTCTCTTCAATGCTTTACTGGATTAAAATCATTGCTCAGAGCATTCCTCTCCGACTATTCAATTACTATCTGTTATTGATTTTCGGATTTTTTGACTCTGACAGGGGTTAATGCTAAAATTTCATACCACATTCAAGAGGTAAGTTTGGAAAAAAAGGGTACTATTCTCATCAAAAATGGAACAGTAGTTTTGGGCAATAACATTTCCCAGCAAGATATCCTAATTCGGGGAGAAAAGATCTCTGCCTTAGGAAACTTGGCCGGACTAGAAGCTGACCAGGAAATTGAGGCAGAAGGGCTTATCGTCTTGCCAGGGGCCGTGGATACTCATGTCCACTTCAATGATAAATTTATGAATACCATCAGCCTCCACGATTATTACACAGGAACGCTGGCTGCTGCTTTTGGTGGCACTACCAGTATCATTGACTTTTCAAATCAAATACCTGGCCAGCCTCTGATCAATACCATAAAACTCAAAAAAGCAGAAGCCGAAAACCAAGCCCTCATTGACTGGGGAGTTCATCCAGTCATTACCGAACCATCTCCTGAAATAATAGAGGAAATTCCTCATCTCGTTGAAGCCGGTGCCCCGACTATAAAGTGCTACATGACCTACCGCTCTGAGGGATTGATGGTCGAAGAAGATGATATGCGGCAGATATTAAAGACTCTCAAAATGACAGGCGGCATGTTGATGGTCCACGCTGAAGACAATGCCTTGGTGGAGGAAACCGTATCACGCATGATCGAGCAAGGATTAACCAAACCCATATACCACGTTCGAAGCCGGCCGCCGGAGGCAGAAATTAGGGCTATCCAGACCTGTATCAAACTGGCCAAAGAGACAAGGACCCGACTTTTCATTGTTCACATGGCCACGGCTGCAGGTATGGAATTAGTCAGCCAGGCGAGAAGCGAAGGACTTGAAGTTCTGGCTGAAACCTGCACCCATTACTTAATGCTTACGGAAACGATTCTTGAACGGGAGGATGGCCTCAAATGGATTTGTTCTCCTCCCCTGAGAAACAAAAGAATCCAGGATAAACTCTGGTCAGGACTCCAGGATGGACGTCTCTCTATGGTAACATCAGACGATGCCGCCTATTCCTGGGAAGCCAAGCTTTACGGCGCTGATCGATTCGATAAGTGCCCCAACGGCCTTCCAGGGGTGGAAGTAAGGTTGCCTTTGCTTTATTCAGCCGGAGTAGTCAAGGGGCGACTATCCCTGCCACGCCTTGTTGAGGTAGTCTCCACTGTTCCTTCGATATTGTTCGGCCTTTACCCACAAAAAGGGACTCTTCAACCGGGAGCTGATGCGGACATCGTCCTCCTCGATCCCAAGGCTAAGTGGATAATGAATCAACAAAGTCTCCATATGGCCACAGATTGGTCAGCCTACGAAAATCTTCCCATCCAAGGAAAAATACAAAAAGTCTTCTCACGTGGAGAACTGATTATAGACGGAGACAAATGTCTGGCTGAAAAAGGCAGAGGCCGCTATCTGCATCGAAAAATTAACTTTTCCATACGTCCTTCTGTTTAGGTCCTCTTTTAAGAATGCGCAGGAAGCAAATGACATAAAAGATGAAAGCAACAAAAAAAACTCGAGTTTTTTCTGGGGCCTCTCCTACCCAGGTGAGAAAAGACCTCCAGCCGTTGGTCGATTTTCAAGAAGAAGGCCTTTCCCTTCCCGCTTTGCGTCAGATGCTTGAGAAAAAACTGTTCCCTCATCTGATGAACTACGATCTCACTCAATTCCAATCCATGTTCAACACCAAACCCGAAGAGGGAGCTAAATTCGGAGCAGTTATTGCTCTCCGATACAATCAAGGAGTTACCAACTGGCAGGTTTCTCCTGGAGGAGCCGTACTGGAGGAATTGTGTGGTCGAGCTCTCTGCCAGTTGTTTGGCTTTTCTTTAGAGGCTGAAGCCACATTTATGTACTGCGGAACCTACGCCAACCAGCAGGCACTTTACATGGCCCTCCACCAAAAGGCTGAAGAAGAAGGATTCGACTTAGCCGAGAAAGGACTCCAAGGATTCAGGAACTCCGGCCAGGTCGTAGTGCTGACTTCAGAAGATGCACACTTCTCTCTTCGTCATGCTATGCGGATGCTGGGCCTGGGCGAGAAAAATCTTATTTCTCTTCCAGTAGATAAAAATCGTAAGATTATTGTCCAAAAACTACAGGATAAGTTGCAGGAACTGAAGGGGAAAAAAGTTATTGCCTGTGTTGTGGCTACAGCGGGAACAACATCCACCGGGGCGGTAGATCCCATTTTGCCCATAGCTGAGATATGCCAGAAGGCAGGAATCTGGCTTCATCTGGATGGAGCCTACGGATTGGCCTATTGTCTTGTGCCTGAATGGGAGCACTTTTTTTCAGGGAGAGAAATGGCCGACTCGGTCAGTTGGGATCCGCATAAACAACTGGGTATACCTATTCCTAACTCTGTGCTTTTTGTTAGACGGAGAGAGAATTTCAAACGGATGTTTCTCTTCAACCATTATTTCAATCCTCAAGGAGATGACAAGCCCAATCCTGGACTCAAATCTCCTCCTTCCACCCGACCGTTCTCCACCCTACCTCTTATAACGTCTCTCCGCCATCAAGGAATGAGAAAAGTTATCGAGAGGCTCCGTGCACCTCTTGTGGCCGTTAAAAATGCTTCCTTTAGAATCATGCAGGAAGATGAAATGGAGCTGTGCCTTAAACCGGAAACTGGAATACTCTGTTTTCGCATCATCCCCAAGGGATTTCCTGAAGAAAAGCTCGATAAATTGCAGGAATACATATATGAGACCATTATGAAGGAAGGGATACGGACTATATCCAAGACCAAATTGGGCTCAAAAACCGTACTGCGCTTAGTGGCTGTTTCTCCTCACCTTACTGAAGAGCACCTGATGGAAACCGCCGTTTACTGTTTGACCATCGCCAAGAAATCTTTTTCTTCATGACCATGAGAAAAAAAATAATCAATTTTTTTAATACGGACACACCTAAAAAAGACTATGAAGGATTTAAAATCAATCGTTTGTCTTTTCAATTGGGCATGATCAACTGCTTTGTGGAAATGGTTGCCTGTGGCCTGAAAACATTGGCCATTAGTCCTCCACTTTCTCCCAAAGATTACTCGTCTATTAAAGAGGCTTCAGAAAAAATGGTGAAGGCCTTCGGGATAAAATCTTACCTGGAAAAATCCCTTTTGGTGACTGATCTTCAGCCAGCTGAGTTTACCAAAGGAAAATGGTCTATCCTATACTATAAGGAAGAGTCCGTGTTGAGAAAATATCTGGATTTAAAGAATTTGCAAGAATGCCTTTTGAGAGACAAAAAATATGACACTAAAGCACGAAAAAATATATCCAGGAAATTCATGAGGCTTCTCAGCTACCCTGAGGATACAATTAAGGAAAAATTATCCAAGAAACCCGTTTCCCCTTTCATTCTTGTGGATGAGTAGAGACAGAGGAGAAGATCCCTCGGCAGCAATGCTCACCTTGATGCGTTTAATAATGCTATCCGCAAAAGCAATGAATTATTCCAGCGCCTTTAGGGTTCCGAACCGCTGTTCCTCGTAGCTTATGATAAAGCTATCGCCCAAGGCCAGAGTGTACTCAGAAAAGGGCAAGCTATTAGCTGGTGAAAATCATTCCTGTAGATTCTTTCCACCTGCGGATGAAAAAATAATTCATCTCTCCGCTCAAAAATATTTTTTTTAATACATTCATAAAAGGACACTTATATAGGAGCATAAAATTTTTTACCTGTAAAAATCTTAAATAATGGCCCATATTTGGGGAAATTTATATTATTTCATTGAAAAATAAATATTCAGCAGCAACCTTTTTTTGTGAAGGCATGGCGCGCCAGGCAGGAATCGAACCTGCGACCTACGGATCCGGAGTCCGTCGCTCTATCCCCTGAGCTACAGGCGCTTAATTATTGATTCTAATGGATTTGAACCTTATTTTCAAGCCCTTTTAAAGCTCTTGAAATTTCACCATTGACGTCTTTTTGACGTCCTGCGATCATGTTTTTAGAGGCTTTTTCAATCGCTTCTCTCTTGTCTTTTTCCGTAGGGTGAATGTACCTCATGGTCATTTTTACATCAGAATGGCCCAGTATCTTGCTGGCTGTGACGATGTCCGTCACCTTTACCAGGCGATAGGCTGCTAGGTGTCTAAGATCATGAAATCGTAGACCTTTAATTCCTGCTGTTTTTAGGGCTGTCTTAAAGGCCGTCTTTACATCCTTTATGCGTTTTCCGGTCTCTGGATTCATGAACACATAATCGCCTTTTTTCTCGATTGAGTCAAGCATTGCGATCAAATTTGAGTCAATGGGCACGTACCGCTCTTTTTTTGTTTTTGAATTTTCAGCAGGGACCCGTATCATTCCGAGCGTGAAATCGATGTCTTTCCAGCGCATTTTGAGAATTTCCCCCCTTCTCATCCCTGTTATAAGGGCCAGGGCAATAATCGGCTTCAAGTGATCAGCTGCGCAGTCAATGAGTCGCCTGAGATCGTCATCTGTAAGACTAAGATCCAGGATTGTTTTTTCCCGGCTGTTCTTCTCTTCCAGCTTCCTAACTCTCCGGCCTCTGATCGGATTAGAGGCGATCACCCCATCGTACTCTGCTTGATAGAGGACAGATTTTAAAAATGAAATTTCCCGGTTTATAGTTGCTGGGGCCAGACCCTCGTTCATTCGGTCTGTGATGTATTTTCGTACTAGTCCGGCGTTAATATCCTGGAGACGGACGTCTTTAAAAGCCCGGCTCAGATTCCTAAAAGACAGTTCGTTTCTTTTGGCGCTGCGCTTTGCCTTCCATTCAGCAGAGTCTAAAAGCGCCCTAGCATACTCCCCAAAGGTATTAACTGCCGGTTTGGGGTTTATAAAGTCATCTAGTTTGCCGTCCATCGCTGCAAGTCTTAACTTCGCAAGATATTCTCTTGCTGCTTCTTTAGTCCTGCCGGCAAAGCGACGGATCCGGCGGTAGTTTAGAGTTATGTCCGTCATGTAATAACCCGGTTTCCCGTCTTTACCATCAACAAATTTAAGATTTTTCTCCTTTTTTGCTTTTCTCATAATTCACCTCTTTTAAAATGGCAGCCGGTGTTTAATCCCTTTTTTAGCCTGCTATCATCCGTCTGGAGAGGGTAAATCTAGGAGACGGAGAGCTGACAGGCTCTCCGTTTAGACTTAGCTTCATCTTTTAAGAAACGTGTACACAGCTTCATCCCTTGAGAACCGTCCTAAAAATTTAGCCCAACCAGGCTTACCATTTGCTTCTCCCTTGTGAAATTGTCCATTATTTCTACATACATATAGATATTTTTTACATGCCTGAACACTATAGCTTGGGACCTCACCAAATTCCTTAATCTGCTCAATTTTCTGTGCGACCTCTTTTAATGTGAGTTTTTCCATTTTTTAAACC
>Ga0190349_1000414_pt1 | contig 12926 bp, 9 predicted proteins | sample 48721378_MG_FD_179798 | JGI IMG/M metagenome (GOLD analysis project Ga0190349, IMG submission 179798) | Hydrothermal vent microbial mat bacterial communities from Southern Trench, Guaymas Basin, Mexico - 4872-13-7-8_MG | ecosystem: Environmental > Aquatic > Marine > Hydrothermal vents > Microbial...
TAAGGAAAAGTCAAAAGAAAGAGTTCCACTTGATCATTGCTAATCTCATCTTCCATGTTCATTTTCATTCAGGTAAGGCTGGACGAACTTGAACCGTAACCCTGTTTCCTTCAGCTTTTTGTAAACGAGTTGAAGATAAGCGTTCTTCGTGTTGAATTCATTGTTGGTTGCATCTCGAGTTCCGTGAGTCATGCTATTGCCCACGCCAACCAACATTATGCGTGGACTCCACCACCAAGATGTTTTGGCGTGAGGTGATCTTTGTTGACCCACCGCAGCCATAGTTAATGAAACCAACAAAAAAAGCCCAAATAAACAACCAAAAACACGTTTAACCCACTTCATTTTCCCCCTCCTATTATGTGGAATTAAACCGTTTCAGTTAAAAATATTAATGTAAAATAATAAGCTAATTAAGGTCATAATAAATTAATCTGTTAAGGGAAAAAGGAAATGCTCCCCCCGAAAATTTCCACCTCCTGAGTAGATATATTTTATTTTCAAAATATATTTTTTTCCTGCTTTCTCTTTTCTCTTCCGTCTTTGGAAACACTACAGCTTCAAAAAAAATATCATTAATTAATATTTTAAGCCTTTGCCCCTTCTACCAGGCTATCTCCCCTTCCTGTATTTTTGCTTCCTTTTTATAAAAGTTAAGTCGCAAAAGTAATTTTGTCAACCCCATATTTACTTCATAAATGTCAACATTTTAATATTCTTTATCATTTATTAAACCGGTACTTGATAATCTATTATGAATATTTCCGTTCCTTGTAATCAGACTTCCTTCCTCCTTATCTTAATCCGGATTGTGTTTGCCAAAGGAATTTCCGCTAGCAGCACCAAATATCCACCTCCACCGGCCCCGGAGAGCTTCCATCCAAGGGCTTTATCCCGGAATTGGTTAATGGCTTTTTCAATTTCTTTATTGATCATTGCCGGGAACATGGCAGTTTGGGCCTGAAAAGAATCCAAAAAATATTTCCCAAACATTTTGATGTCTTTCTTTTTTATTGCCTCCCAGGCGCCATCGGCTGCTTCGGCCAGTTTTTGTACTCCAGCTTTTGAAATGTTGGTTTTTTTCAGCGGGTCATATTCCTGTGGTCGGGGCCAGAGGAAATGAAAAAAGAGATGGTCCTCTACCCAGTGTAAAGTTTCTTCATCCAGGATGGATTCAATAGCTGCAGGCCAGTATTCTCCTTTTTCATAATATAACCTGTTGATCCCCGGCATCATCATACCAATTGAATCTTGGGAGCCTGACACATCTCTCTGACCAGGGGGGTTGTCATACCGGAAGAGAATACGGGCCAGTTTTTCAGGTTTCTCCAAGGGGACTCCCATTGGCCAAAGTTCCAACGCACGTCGTCGGGTGCTGGTGGCCATTCCTGACCGTTCAAAAAAATCGACAGTAGGATCCAGGGAGGCAACGATTGCCGCGCCCGGATGATATTTTGAAACATAAGGCTGGTCTATCCAAGTACCAGCAAGATCGATGCGATAAGGTATGGGTTTGACATTGCGTAGAGTGGTGGTTGACCGGGGTGGCAGGTTGGCATGTGGGATGCGTTTCAGCACAATGTATTCAATTCCACGATTCCGGCAAAGTTGTTCTTTTGTGGGGGTATGACCATCTTCATTTACTAAAAAAATGTCCGGTCGCACCTCATCTAAGGTGGGTATAAAGTCGAGGATGCCAGAACCTTTGTTGATAATGACCTTTTTTACGCTCTTCAGATTTTCCAGCATGTATTTTCTTTCCAGCTCGGAATTGATGGGCTCCCGGCCTTTTAGTTCATAAATGGTCTTATCAGATCCAAGTCCTACATACACCTCTCCGTACCGAGCAGCTTCATTGAGAAAGGCTACATGTCCGCTGTGAAGCATGTCAAAACAGCCGGATACGAATACTTTCAGAATTTTATTCGAGCGTGTCATGTAAATTATTTTCCCCCTTTCCTGGCTTTTTCCACCTGACTTTTCACCCAGGGATAAGTGCGGGCGATGCCCTCTCTGAGCGAATATTTTGATTTCCATCCGAGAGAGCTGATCCTGTCGATCGTAAAATTTCTTGCCTTGACCCCCACGGGGCCTTTGACATGTTTTATTTTTATATCTTTTCCCGCCACATCAGCAATGATCCTTACCAGTTCATCTACGGTCACATATTCCTGGCGTCCGATATTGACGCCGTTCTCAAGCTCTGACTGCATGAGCAAAAAGATACCTTCCACCATATCATCTATGTATGTATAGGCTCTCATGGCTGTCCCGTCTCCCCAGACTTCGATCTCTCCGCCGTCCTCTGCTTCCGCGATCTTCCGGCACAAAGCTGCTGGAGCCTTTTCTCTTCCACCCCGCCATGTACCTTCAGGCCCGTAGCAGTTCTGGAATCTTGCTATTCTGACTTTGATGTCATACTTGCGTGCATACGCCATGGCCATACGCTCCGCATAGAGCTTTTCCCAACCGTATTCATTATCCGGTAAAGCCGGGTAGGCATCTTCCTCGGAAAGCTCGGGCTCATTCGCTTCCATATCCCTGTAAACACACGCAGAGGATGAAAAAAAATACCTTTTCACTCCGGCTTTGGCGCTGGAATGGATCATGTGTATGTTGATCAAAGCACTGTTCCTCATGATTTCACACTCTGCGGAATGAATGAAACCCATGCCTCCCATATCAGCCGCGAGCTGGTAGACCTCATCAAAAGGCCTGCCTTTCGGTGAAATAACCGCTCTCTCACAGTTTTCCTGTTCCCTGAGGTCAAGCTGGATGAATTCATCCGCTTCTGTTTCCGAGAATTCAGGTCTTTTAAGGTCTACTCCCCTCACCCAGTAGCCCATTTTCTTGAGCTTTTTGACCAGATGACTTCCTATAAAACCTCCTGCTCCACATACTAAAGCTTCTCTCATTTCTTTCCTTCCTTATAAACTTTTTTATCCATAATAATCCCGTGTTCCACAGGATAAAGTCCTAGTATCGATATCGGCAGGGGGTACTGATCTTGTTCCTGATTTCCCCAGCAAACATAATAAGGACATATAAATCATGGCGAAAAAGATGTCAAGGACAGTCGTGAGGAGACATTCTTTCTTCTCAAACCTGGCAGGCCCGGTCGTCCTGATAATAAGATGAAAGTCATGGAGATCTCTTATGTTCTGACCGCCCTACCGGAAAAAACACGGGAAAAAAGGGATATCTGTATGATGTCTTCGACTTCGACGGAAGGTACGCGGGCGTCTTTTATCTTCCGACGGGCGGAAGATTGATCGGAACCCGCAGGATTTCCATCTTCGTCCGCGAAAGAAACACAGGCGAGCTCATCCTCATCCGGATCGAGAAATACAGGGTCCTGGAGTGATAGACTATCATTCCGTTATTCTTCTTTGTCTGAGCCTGCAGGAGGGGCTCTCCATTCCCGTTTCCATCAGGTTCCCCACCGATTGGCCTTCCTACTTTCAGCTTTCTTTACTTTTCCTTAGTCTTCTTTAGTTTCAATTTATATTGTTAGCAATTTTAATTTATTTTATGGAGGTAATCAAATTTTAACCCAGGCTTCTGGCTTAAGGGAAGTTCAGGATTCAGGGTTCATTTAAACTTTGAAATCAGGGCCTTCATATTTGGCGTTACCATATTTATTTTGTTATTTATCAACAACGACGTTAAATATAAAAATTCTCACCTTCAATATTTCAATATTTATTAACCTGGTCTATTCATAAATTAAAAAATATTGATCCAAGAACAGCCAAAAATCTTAGCGGGTGATTGGTCCAATTTTTTTTGGTTGTTCCCTCTCTCTTCTTTTTCTAACGTATTATATATCAATACGTTATGAAGGAAAACATCCCTTTTTATGAATTATCCAGGTTAAAAAATCATTCCAACTCAGATGCATAAATTATCTGGTTAAGCCTTCAATGTTTCCAATTTCCCCCTTTTCTTTCCCTTTTTCTTTAGGATGATTTTTGTCAACTGTATCAATATAATTTCTTATCACCTAATTTAGGCCAATGAGTTCTGTTCCCTTTCCCTTTTGTTGACAAAAGAAAGGATGTGTTGCTTCTGATTTATTAAGTAGTTATCATGTAAGGAGAAGAATGAGCTGGTACCAGTTAAGCGTCAAGGAAACATTCAAGAAGCTTAAAACCTCAGAGAGCGGATTATCCGATCCTGAGGTTAAGAAGCGCCTTTTACAGTTTGGTCCAAACAGATTCCTTGAAGAAGAGAAAACAAAAAGGCTGAAAATACTTATCCGCCAGTTTGCCAGTCCCCTTATTTATATCCTGCTCATCGCCGGGATAGTAACCATCATTCTTAAGGAGTACATAGACTCGGGAGTAATCTTTGTTGTTGTAATACTGAATGCAGTTATCGGGTATGTCCAGGAATATAAGGCAGAAGAGAGTGTCAGGGCTCTGAAAAAGATGGTCGTGCCCAAAGCCAAGGTCCTGAGAGAGGGAAAAGAAAAGGAAATTAATAGTGAAGATCTTGTGCCCGGAGATATTGTTTTACTTGCCTCAGGAGTAAAAGTTCCATCTGACCTAAGGTTATTCGAGACAATCGAATTCAGAGTTGATGAAGCACTGCTGACAGGAGAATCAGTCCCGGTCGAAAAAAATTCCCATCAAATACAAGAAGATAATTTAATTCCCGGTGATCAGAAAAATATGGCCTTTATGGGAACAATTGTTGTCAGCGGGAGGGCAAAAGGCATTGTTGTTGAAACAGGTCATCATACGGTTTTGGGACAGATTGCTACCAAAGTTAGGGAAATATCGCCGCTGAAAACTCCCCTTCAGTTTAAGCTTATGCGGTTTGCCAAATTAATAGGCATTCTCGTCATAGCCTTTTCGGCCCTCGTCTTTGGAGCCGGAATGCTGATTGGAGAAAAAGCTTCCGAGATGTTTTTAATTGCCGTGGCCACTGCCGTCTCAGCAATTCCCGAAGGGCTTCCGGTGGCGGTAACAATAACTATGGCTATCGGTGTGGCGAGGATGGCCAGGCGAAATGCCATTATAAGAAAATTACCTGCCGTGGAAACACTGGGAAGCACAACCCTTATCGGGTCAGACAAGACAGGTACCCTCACCAAGAACGAGATGACCGTAAAGGTAGTGTACGATGGGGAAAAGGCATACCGAATAAGCGGGGTTGGTTATGAACCAAAGGGCGAAATTCTCTATGAAGTGGAACCAGTTGACATCAAGGACAAGGAATCTGAGCACCTGTTAATGGTCTTTAGGATAGGCATGCTCTGCAATGAATCTCATATTTATGAGGAAGAAGGTGAGTATAAGGTAGATGGTGACCCGACAGAAGGGGCATTAATAGTTTCGGCAATGAAAGCAGGTCTTAACCTTATAGATGAAAGGAGACACTATCATCAAATAGCAATAATACCGTTTGAGTCTGAGCAGGGATACATGGCGACCCTCCACAGGCATGGCAGAAAAAAAATTATTTTTGTTAAAGGCGCCCCAGAAAAAATACTCGATATGTGTACTAAATGTCTAGTAAAGGATAAGTTTGAGAAAAGAGCAATACTGAATACAGCCAGCCTTTTTGCCAAAGAAGGCATGAGAGTCCTGGCCATGGCCTACAAGGAAGTTCCTTACGATATCAATGAAATAACCCACCATGATGTGGAGGAAAATCTTATTTTCGTTGGGTTACAGGGAATGATCGACCCACCGAGAACGGATGTTATGGATGCAGTGAGAGGCTGTAAGAAAGCTGGTATTAAGGTGGTGATGATCACGGGAGACCATGCGGCTACAGCCTTAGCCATAGCCAAGATGCTCGGCATAGCAGGTGATGAATCCAGGGTTATGACCGGCCAAGAGATAGAAACAATGAGTGATGATGAACTCTCCAATAAGGTCAAAGATATTTCTGTTTTTGCCCGGGTTTCACCCAAGCATAAACTCAGGATAGTTGAGCAGCTGATTAAATACGGAGAGATTGTTGCCGTGACGGGAGATGGAGTAAATGATGCTCCGGCCCTCAGGGCAGCCCATATAGGAATAGCGATGGGAAAGTCGGGAACCGATGTTGCCAAAGAAGCATCAGATATGGTTCTGGCTGATGACAACTTTGCCAATATTTTTGCTGCCGTCAAAGAGGGAAGAGTTGTATATGACAACATAAAGAAGGTGACCCTTTTCCTCATATCATGTGGTTTTGGAGAACTGATGGCTATCATCGGAACAATATTCATGGGATACCCTATCCCCTATATCCCAGCCCAGATTCTCTGGCTCAATCTTGTAACAAATGGCCTGCAAGATGTTGCTCTTGCCTTTGAGCCAGCAGAAAAAGGTGTATTGCGCAGGCATCCAAGGAATCCAAAGGAAGGCATTTTATCAGGCCTTATGATCCAAAGAACATTATTAATGGGAGTAACACTGGCGGCGGGAACACTGTTTTTATTTATCTCGAGCCTTAAAGCAGGAGTGCCTCTCGAAAGGGCGCGGACAATTGCCCTCACCACAATGGTATTTTTCCAATTCTATCAGGCCTTCAACTGTCGTTCAGAGACACGATCCGTTTTACGAATGAGTCCCATAAGCAATCCATTATTGCTTATTAGCATGATTGCTGCCTTTCTTGCTCAACTATCGGTGATTTATGTTCCCGCTTTCCAGTGGGTCTTCAGAACAGTGCCAATTACCGTCATCGAGTGGGTGAAAATACTTGTGGTCTCCACCACAATTTTACTTATAGTTGAAATGGATAAATGGATAAGGGGAAGAAAAACGAAGCACTAGTTTTCCGGCCACGATTAGCTCGATAACCGAAAACCTTAGTTAGTTGATTGTCAAGTTTATCGAGGAGGTTTCTACTTTTTTTTATGCCTTAGTAAAAAATTTAGGGCAAGAGAATCCGCACGATCCCGGAGATCCCTTCTAATGATATGTCCTTGGTCTTTAACTTCGCAAAGGACAACTTCTATGCCGGCTGCATTGGAGTATGTGTACAGAACGATCTCTTCCCCTATTTTCTCAACAACGGGATTGGGGTCGCAATGGTTAAACCGGCGCCAGATATCGATACGCTCCCTTGCTGAATACATGGTTATTTTTTCGTTAGATGATCCATTGTAGCTCTTGTCTTTAGTGCCAATAACTTGCATGATCGGAATAGGTTTTGTCTTTTCGTCTGGATCATGCGCTCCCTTCGCCATGCCACAGCTCATAGGAGACACCGCGGCAAACAGGTCTGTTTCTTTAGCCAACCGATAGCAAAACAGTCCCCCACTAGAGTGCCCAGTCGCATAAATAGCTTTAGGATCGGCTACCTTCTGCTTAATTAAAAGTTCAACTACTTTAGTAATAAATCCGACATCATCATAATTAACAGCATGAAAATTATCCATGAAGTTCCATTTGGCAAGAGATTGGACAGCTTCGGCGCTGATGACAATTAGACCGTGCATATCAACGTGGGGACTCCACCTTTTACTTTGGCCATCGGCTTTCCCGCCGGCGCCATGGAAGCAAAATAGGACTGGATAGAGGCGTTGGCGATTAAATGTCTTCGGGGTAGTAATGATTAGTCTTCTGGTTTGACCATCGTGTTCAATATAGACTTCATTCTTTCCCGGAGAAAGTGATAAGGCATCAGAAGCAATAGTTGCTTGTGTGGTAAGGATCAACATGGTGGCCAACATTAGTAGCGGCTTTGTTTTCATTTAGTCCTCCTCTTCATTTATTTTATAGCCACATAACATTATATTAGGCAGATATTTTACCGGGACAAACATGGCATTTATTGCTTCTTATGGCAGTATCCTGATTGAGTAAACAAGTGAGTAATGTATTGAATATTAATAGCTTTGATTTCATCAGCATCTTTTCATCCGGAAAAGATAGGCAGCTAATATTGCCACCTCCCCTTGTACTAGGCTAGTGTGCAATTTTGTTCGCAATTTGATTGTGGGAAGGAGCCATCGTCAGGTCTTTTCGAATAAGAAAGAAAAACCATTCGAAAGGAGGAATTACTCACGATGACCCCAAGAAATTATAAAAAAGTTTCAAAGGAGATGCTAGTGGAATTTACTTGACGAATATCTTTACTCTCAGCGATGGTGGAAAGCGGCTTCAGCCGATAATGTAAATTGAAGCCGAAAGTAAAGAGGAGCTCAGGAAAGACTAGAAAATTCAGCCGGTAACTCTCAGGTTTTCACCTTTCACTTTTGAAAAAAAAGAAGCCTAGAAAAACGCCTATTTTCATATTTCATTGTTTGAACAAAAGGGAAGGGAAAAGTGTATAAGGACACATGAATAACTTTTCTAATTGAAAAGTTTCAATCAAATTCTTTTGTCTTTTGCAATTTATGAATAGGTCGGGCTAATTAATATCAGACCGGGCAGTTTTCTCTTCCCTTCGATACGATCTCAATACTCAAATCCAAACCCAATTCCCGCTGTCCAGCCGCCAATATCTAAATCTCTCTGATCAAACTTCATTGGGCAGGAGCCATAATTCAAATAAAGATCAAACAATAATACCTTTAATATTCCTTTAAAGGGCCTCAAATAGACTCCGCCTTGAAATTCATAGCCAATTTCATATTTTGTTGTTTTTGCCAAATCATTTGTTTCCTTAAATCGGTTGTAATTAAGACCCATCCCCACGTAAGGAAAGATAATTTGATGATAGACATCAATTTTATACCGAGCCCCTATTCCCCAGGTTAGTATTTCCAAGTCAGTGTTTTCTTTGGTATATGTTAACTCTCCATTCCGGCTAAAAGATTTGCCCAATGCATATACCTCAAGGCCATGGTTTTTACCAAAATTCCCAGTTAAGCCAAATTCAAAAGAATAAATCCACCCTTTATCATAAACTTTTTTAATCAAACTTTCCTGCGGCGAAAAATAGCCGGATCGATACTCAAACTTTAAATTCTGAGCCTCGGCCAAAGAACAAAAAAGTAGTAAGATTATTACCATATATAGACTAAATAGCCATTTTTTCATTTTTTTTCTCTCCTTTAATAAATTAAAATATGGCCACGATTGCTTTGCCGCTCTCCCTCTTTTTTTCGTCCACAGCCGTGATGTAGTAATAATATTTTCTGTCTTTCTGCACGTTTCGATGTTCGTACTTAAACGTATCACCACTTACTTCCGCCAAAAAAGTACCAGCAAAATAAATTCTATAGCAGATAATATTTAGTCCTCTTTCGGTATTGACTGGATTTGGATCCCAGGTTAGAACATCTATATATTCACTTCCTGTAGCGGCTTTATTCTCAACTCTTGTTCCTGAAAAATTAATTGGTGGTTTAGGAGGATAATAGGGAATGATGTTAATAAGTGCATGTTGGGAATCAACATAAGGATAAAATATAATATCATCAAGACTATAGTAAGCATCGTAGTTTCCTCTCCATCCCATATTGATGTGAACCATTTTTGAGTTATCAATTATCAAATAGCCATCTACAACAACAGCATGTCCACCTCCTGGTCCATAGATAGCCAGTTCTGCCGGGCGAGCCATATTTCTTTGTTCTTTAAAGATCTCAAACCAATCATCAGGGTCAGGATAATTATATCTCCACTCAATCTTAGCTTCCTTTTTGTACTTAAAAAAAGTTTCCAGGGCCTTCTCTACATCTTTTATATAAGCACTCGAACTTTCCGCGGAATACTGCATATTTACCGCAACGCCGGCTTCAAAACAAAGCTCGGCTACAGCTATAATTTCTTCCAATGAGTCGATCCCGCCTTTAGTGTTTCTCATGTATGCCCAATCATATTTATCTCGAAAATCAGCTGATATCCATTTTCTCAAATAGGGATAATAATATTTATGATAACCTTTACCTCTTGGCGGCCATTTATAGTATTTCATGATTTGAGCAGTGGCAATGGCCACACATCCTGCCCAAGTCTTTTCAAGCCCACTCTCAAGAGGACAGAAGTAATTAAAAGGTAAGCTCTGGTCCCATCTAGTTTTAAGAAGAGGATCAGCAAGAATTGATTTAATCTGCAAGTCTCCTGGTCCCTTAAGTAAAAAATTACGGATTTTATTATCTAAATTTTTTGCGCGAGGAAGAATTTCTTCAACAGAAAGTTGGTTTACGTTCAATTCGAGGCCCCTTTTCCATTCTATTTTATTTCTTTCTATTATCTGGCTAACTTCTTCTAGCTGCTTTTTATTAGCTTCTTCGAGAAGTTCGATTTGAGTTTTCAATTCTTTTATAACGGCTTTTTCATAACCATCTGAGGAAGGATTAAAGTTAGAAACCACTGAAAATGATTTAACGGGCACAAGTTCTTTGTAACAGGAAATTAGAATATGGCCTTTGGGGTATAGATGATAAACATCACAAATAGGTTTTCCCTCCTCAAAAATTGTTTCTTTTCTAATTAACTGTACTTCAGCTTTTTTACCTCTTATCGGCAATTTGTTGAGATACTGCAACCAGTTAGAAGCGATTTTACTAGACTCAAACTGGGAAACTTGAGTTAAATGATAACCAAAGACCAACCCGTAAAGAAGAAAAAACAATCCAATGCGCGGCCGGCGGCGATTGCATTTCTTTCTATACAGGGAATTTGGACATATCCACCAATAGGATCACAGGTCAGGCCCAAATGATGCTCCATTCCCAATTCAGCAGCATACTCAATCTGTAGAATGCTTCCTCCTAAAAGTTGAGCTGCTGCTGATGAGGCCATGGCACAGGCAGTGCCTATCTCCCCCTGGCAGCCAACCTCTGCCCCTGAAACACAAGCGTTATGTTTTACAAGATTACCTATCAAGCCAGCGGCTCTTGCTTTGGATAGCTGCATGTTATAGTCAATTTTGCCGACACTATCGGTATGACCAACCATCGCCATTAAGGTTTCCGGTTGACCGGCCTTGCTTTTTACGGGTATGATTGGGGCGATAGCTGTGCCTAGAGCAGAGATGGGGCGAAATTCTCCCTAGAAAGAAAAACCCCTCGAAGGATTCGAAGGATTATGCTGCGGAGAGAAAAATTTATAACCAATATAACCAACTTTGAGGAGGCAGCTGATGATCAGTGAAGAGGAACTGGCAAAACTTTCTTTTAAAGGAGCTCCCCGGATAAAGGTAACTCCTCCGGGACCAAGATCTCAGGAAATCCTTTCCTATCAGAAGGAACATGAAAGCTCAGCAGTCAGTTATTCGAAGGGCCTGCCCATGGCTCTGCGGCAAGGCTGCGGGGCGACCCTCGAGGACGTGGATGGGAATGTCTATATAGATATGTTCGGCGGAGCCGGAGTCATGGCCGTCGGACACGGGCATCCAGTGGTTTTAAAAGCTGCCCATGAACAGATCGACCAGATTACCCACACGCTGGATATTCCCACTCCTACAAGGAAAAACATGGTCGAGGTCTTACAAAAGTTCCTGCCCAAAGAGCTGAACCGCATTTTCTTCGGCGGCCCTACAGGTTCGGATGCGGTTGAACAGGCCATAAAGCTGGCTCGCTACAACACAGGGCGGAATAGTATCATTGCCTTTGAAGGGGCATACCACGGCATGACCGGGATTTCCCTGGCATTGACCTGTGACCGCCATCACCGGGAAGGCATTGGTCAGCTTGTGCCGGATATACAGTTCATTCCTTATCCTTACCCATATCGGAATCCCTTTGGATGCCCTGATGAGGAGGTAGACCTTCAAGCGGCAGAAAACCTGGACCGGGTTCTTTCCGATAGCCACTCAGGTTACTTGAAGCCCGCAGCTGTCATTCTTGAATCAGTCCAGGGTGAAGGCGGAACCATAATTCCTACTACCCGCTTCATGAAGCGGATCCGGGAGATCTGTAATAAGCACGGTGTCCTGATGATCTGTGATGAAATCCAGGCCGGCCTCGGGCGAACCGGAAAGATGTTTGCTTTTGAACACTTTGATATTGTTCCGGATATCGTCACTATGAGCAAGGCCTTAGGCGGGCTCGGATTTCCGATAGCAGCGATCGCCTATAAAGACAAATTGAATACATGGCCGGCCGGCAAGAGCATCGGAACCTTCAGGGGGAATATGATAGCCTTCGCCGCGGGATTTGCCGCCCTGAATTGGATGATAGAGAACCACATTCCGGAACGAGCTCTGGAATTAGGGAAAAAAGCAATGGTGCTGCTGAAAAAGTTGGAATCTGGGAGCGCTATAGTGGGTGAAGCACGCGGGATCGGACTGATGCTGGCCCTAGAGATAGTCAAAGACAAAAGGAGCAAAGAGCCCTCCCCGGAGTACGCACAGATGGTCCGTAAGTACGCTCATCAGCGCGGGGTAATGATTGAGATTGGCGGTCACTACGGCCATGTGGTCAGGCTTCTGCCGCCACTGGTGATAACCGAAGAATATCTTATGAAAGGTATAAATATCCTCGGCGGGGTGATCAAGGATATCGAAGAGGGAAAACTCTCCTAGATTGCTAACCAGCAATAAATATGCCAAACAGGTACGATCCATTCCGAGAGGGTCGAATATCTCTTTTTGGGCAAGTGCCTGCAGGGTTAGGCCGGAGATCTGCTCAATGGTGCGCCCGGGATAGAGGTGGCGGTGAGAATTTCTTCCCTGGAATGTTTGGTGCCCGAGGATAAAAGCACGAAACTAAGTGCTAAAAGGCATATTTTAACCTCTCTAATTTGCTTTAAACGAAATATTTTCGTAAATACTCCTGCTCGTTATTTAAGGATTGATACTACCTTTGAAATGATTATGGAATCGCCGCTTATTTTTTGGTGCAATACATTCTTTTATTTTATACTTGCGAGAGACGATGAAACCGCTTAGAGGATGGGAATTTGCTGAATTGGAGGAAAAATTATCACCAACCAAAAAACGAATTTCCTATCTTCCATATTTATTCACCAATGCCTTAACAACTGATTTTGTTTTTTTCAATGATAATTCCATGTTATGCTCAAGAGAGC
>Ga0190349_1000415_pt1 | contig 12924 bp, 11 predicted proteins | sample 48721378_MG_FD_179798 | JGI IMG/M metagenome (GOLD analysis project Ga0190349, IMG submission 179798) | Hydrothermal vent microbial mat bacterial communities from Southern Trench, Guaymas Basin, Mexico - 4872-13-7-8_MG | ecosystem: Environmental > Aquatic > Marine > Hydrothermal vents >...
CACCGCGTCGGTGGTCACTCGCATGGCCACGTCGGAACACTTCAGCTTGGACATGGCGGACAGCTTGGCGACGTTCTTATCGCCCGCATCAATGGAGCGAGAAGCCTTGTAGAGCAATGCTCTGGCGGACTCGATTTCGGTGGCCATGTCGGCCAGCATCCACTGGATGCCCTGGAAATCGGCGATGGCCTGCCCGAATTGCTGGCGCTGGCGCACGTAATCCACGGCCAGATCGAAAGCTCCCTGAGCGATACCCAATGCTTGAGCCGCCACTCCGGGCCGGGAACGATCCAGCGTCTGCATAGCGATGACGAAGCCGCGACCGGGTCTGCCCAGCAGGTTCTCCTTGGGCACCCGACAATCTTCGAAGATCAGCTCGCGGGTCTGTGATGCCCGGATGCCTAATTTGTCCTCTTCCTTACCGTAGGAAAAGCCGGGAGTTCCTTCTTCCACGACGAACGCCGACGTGCCCATGACGCCTTTTCCCGGATCGGTCGAAGCAATGACGGTATAGACTTTGGCGACTCCAGCGTTGGTGATGAAGTGTTTTAAGCCGTTCAGGACGTAATAGTCGCCGTCCGGGCGAGCGGTGGTCTTCATGTTGGAGGCATCGGAGCCGGCTTCAGGCTCGGTCAAGCCGAAGCCCGCCAGGATTTCCCCTCGAGCTAGTTTCGGCAACCAGCGCTCCTTCTGCTCATCGGTTCCGCTAATAATGATGGGGAAGGTGCCCAATGCCGTTGCCGCCACCGCCAGGGCGATCCCGCCGCAGGCGCGGGAGAGTTCCTCCGTGATCAGTACGAGATCCAGGACTCCGCCGCCCGTACCGCCGTATTTCTCTTCAATATAACTGCCGTAAAACCCGGCCTGCGAGAAGACTTTGATCAGATCCCAGGGGAACTCGCCTTTGCGGTCGCATTCCGCGGCGCGGGGGCGCACCTTCTCTTCGGCGATCCGACGGGCTAATTTTCTCAGCTCTTCCTGTTCTTCGGTGAGGAAGTCAGACATAGGTGGCTCCGATTATCATTTTCAAACTTGAGACCTAATTCAGGGATTTGAATAGTCGAATTTGGATGAATCCCAATAAGTATCATTTTTTGATCATTCCGTCTATCGTTCTGAATAGTTCTTCAGCGATCAGAGCGTGACCATCTGCATTTGGGTGGATGCCATCTCCTATAAAAAGGTCTACGTTCGTACCACGGCAAAAAATCTCTTCACAATCAACCAATGGGATATCAAATTTTTGTGAAAGATCCTTCATAATCTGGTTATAGGCCTCCAGATCATGGCGAGTGACATCAAGGGATTCTGCAGCAGCAAAATGCTTCTTAGCAATTGAAAACTCACCTAATTTTTGGTAACACATTGCGGCTTTATAATGAGGGGCGGGCCATTCAGGCCACTCTTTCATTAATGATATTGCCTTATCAAGTTCAGCTTCATAATCTTCTATTGATCTTAGTCTATCGCCCCAGCCCTTACCGATTTGATCTTGGACAACCCAATGTACTTTCAACTTATCTTTATTGACAACTTTATTCGGGTAGGGTAACATACAGATGGGGAGAGGTTTCCAGTATGGGGATGTAATGAAAACTACATCTACGTTTTTCTGTGTTGCTGATTCATATAATTCAGACAGATTATCAGCATATTCGTCCGGTTCCACTCGTCTTAGAATTCCCTTTTCGGCATTGAAATTGGTGACTAATTCATTTGAATTAACCGTTTTGATTATTAATGCAATAACTGCATTCAAAGTCCGGATTACTCTTGAAGAGAACAATAGATTAGAAATGCTGCAAAATAATCCAGACAGTTCTATCTCTCGATCTTTTTTTAACGGTGCATAGACTAAATCATTGAAAGCAGCATATATGGTAATAATATCGGGGTCTAATGTGACGATTTTTTTATTCCAATATTGCAGAATTTGATGCGTACTATACCCGTCAACCCCTGCGTTAATTACTTCGAAGTGCTTCTGAGGATATTTTTCGGTTAACATCGACCATAATCTTGTTGTATATATTCTTGAAAAATCTTCAACGTCACTCGCAAAAGTACATGAATTTCCCAGACAGATTATCCTAATTACATCCTCGGATTTATCAACAGTTGTCTCTGGGCCCCTGAATCCCAGACTGTTTACACGAAGACCATCCTCACCCCAGTTGCATTTCATGCGCCAAAATAGATCAGGATCCCTGTAGAAATGGGCATATCGTCCGTACTCCAAGTTGATAATGAACTTGCTGTGGCGTACAGCAACTCGATGTGTTATTATATCTAAGGGGATGACAAGATTTATTCCTGCCAATATTAATTCTAGTAACAGAAAAAAGAGAATTGTGAAGGCAAATGGCATCACCTTTTTCATGATACGATCCCCGATAACATATTAAAATAACAATTGCTTACGTCACAACCCATTACTTTGAGTAGTAATCCGATAATTCGAATTCACTTCTGCATATTCAAATATGTAGGCCTGCCATTCAATGTCGTAAATTCAAGGGTACCGCACTAGAATAGCCAGTTCTTCCTGTTCTTCGGTGAGGAAGTCAGACATGGGAAACTCCGGGTATAGGTAAAGGCGGTCTAATTCGATGCCGGGCTAACTGCCATGGGGCGAATTGCTGGTAGATTTGGCTTTCCTCATCCCCTCTGCAGCAGCTTGCTGCTCGGCTTCTTTCTTGGTGTGCCCGGAACCGGTGCCCAGAGCTTCTTCCCCGATGCGCACTTCGATGAGATAGGTTTTATCGTGATCCGGGCCGGATTCCTCCAGGACGTGATAAGTGGGTTGCTCCAGTCCGTGTGCCTGAGCGTATTCGAGCAACTCGCTCTTGTAATTTTTCAGGTTTCCTTCGCCCAGGATTTCTCTTGTGCTGGAGATGAGAAACCGCTGAACAAATTTGCGCGCCGCCCTTAATCCTCCATCGAGGTAAAGCGCTCCGATTAGAGCCTCGAAGGTATCTTCCAGGATGGAGTCTCGATCACGGCCGCCCGATCGGGCTTCATTTTCGCTCAGGAGGATATACTCTCCCAGCTCGATCTTACGCGCTTGTGCTGCCAGCACGGGACCGCTGACGATGGTGGATTTTATGTTCGTTAAAGTCCCCTCATCACCTCCGGATTTGGATTTGAAGAAATGCTCGGAGACGATTAAGTTCAAGACGGCGTCGCCGAGGAACTCGAGCCTCTCGTTGGATTGAATCCGCTTTTCGCCGGAGGTATCAAGATAGGATCGGTGTTTGAGTGCATTCAGCAGGAGCTCCGGCCGGTGGAAGCGGTAATGGATCCTTCTTTCCAGCGAATGCAGTTTAAGCTGAAGTTGGGGCGATGCCGCCAGCGATTTCCACCTGAACCAATGCAAATGCGATCCTCTGGGGCTAACCTTCAAACGCCGTGAAGATTAAACAGGCGTTGTGACCGCCGAAACCGAAAGCGTTATTCAAAGCGGTGCGCACCTCGCGCTGTTTTGCCTGGTTGGGTGTAATGTCGAGGTCGCATTCGGGATCGGGAGTGGTGTAATTGATAGTTGGGGGCACAACCGCGTTTTGAATGGCCAGAATGCACGCTACCGATTCAATCGAACCCGCAGCACCCAGTAGATGCCCGGTCATGGATTTGGTTGAACTGATGCTCACTTGATAGGCGTGATCGCCGAACAGATTCTTTATCGCCTCGGTTTCAGTTTTGTCGTTATACTGAGTCGAGGTGCCGTGGGCGTTTATATAATCAATGTCTTTCGGGGTAAATCCGGCGTTTTTCAGGGCCTGACGCATGGCTCGAACAGCACCCTCTCCGCCGGGAGCCGGAGCCGTAATATGATAAGCATCCGCTGAAAATCCCAATCCTTTCAGTTCACAAAGGATTTTCGCTCCGCGTTTCTTTGCATGTTCCAGGGTCTCCAGCACCAATACTCCTGCACCTTCCCCCACTACAAATCCATCTCTTTCCAGATCGAATGGACGACTGGCGTGTTCCGGATCGTCATTCCGGGTGGAAATGGCCTTCATGGCATTAAATCCGCCCACGCCCATGGGGGTAATAGACCCTTCAGCTCCGCCTGCCAGAATGACGTCGGCGTCGCCGAACTGCAGATGACGCATGGCGATACCGATGGCATGACTGCCGGTGGCGCATGCAGAAGTCGTGGCGTAGTTGGGTCCCCGGAGCTGATATTTTATGGAGATTTGACCCGCGGCGATGTCCGAAATCATGGTCGGAATGAAGAAGGGACTCAGGCGGCGCGGGCCGCCCTCTGCTATTTCTTTAGCTTGAGCTTCAAAAATGGGAATGCCTCCGATACCAGATCCGATGATCACTCCCACATGATCCAGATTGCAGCTCTCTTCATTGACAACGGCATCTTTCAACGCCTGATCAGCCGCGGCCATAGCATATTGGCAAAAAGGATCCATGCGTCTGGCTTCGCGAGGATGGAGATATTGACCGACGTCAAAGTTCTTTACTTCACAGGCGAAGGTAGTGGCATGCTCAGAAGGATCAAAGTGAGTGATGGGAGCGGCCCCGCTGCGGCCGGATACCAATCCTTCCCAGAATTCAGCCACATTATTGCCGATGGGAGTAACAACGCCCATCCCCGTAACGACGACCCGGTGTATCATGATAAATCCAGCTTAAATGACGGTTGCTATTCTCCGATACGTTCCTTCAGATAATTGATCGCATCACCGACGGTAGTCATCTTTTCGGCATCTTCTTCCGGGATCTCGATGCCGAATTCCTTCTCGAAAGCCAGCACCAATTCGACAGTGCCCAGCGAATCTGCTCCAAGGTCATTGATGAAGGATGCTTCGGGGACAACTTCCGCCATGTCCACGCCTAACTCATTGACAATAATTTCTTTGACTTTGTCTTCAAGTGCCATTTTTCCTCCAAAGGAAATTTTTATCTCGTTATATTTATGCTTCTTTTATTATGTCGGCCGCCTTCTCCAAGGCCTCAACGGTTCCTACTGTAAAGCCACTCACATTCCGGTCTATTCGTTTTAGGAGTCCAGTTAAAACCTGACCAGGGCCGATTTCCAGAAAGGTTCCGGCCCCATCAGCGATCATCGCCGCGATGGACTGATTCCAGCGAACCGGTGAGAGGAGCTGCTCTTTGAGCAGGCGCCTGATTTGTTCGGGATCGGTTTGCGGTGCCGCGCTGACATTGGCGTAGACCGGACACCGCGGCGTCCGTATGGGCAGCTCGTCCAGGGCTGCGAAAAGCGATTCTCTGGCAGGTTCCATCAGTGGGGAATGAAAGGCGCCGGAGACGACCAACTCTTTGACCAACTTAGCACCTGCCGATTTGGCCAATTCCATGGCTTTTTGCACGCCCGCGACGCTGCCTGAAATAACGACCTGGCCGGGAGAATTAAAATTGGCCGGTTGGACGATGCCTGACGCAGAAGCTTCTTCGCAAACGTTGGTAACCTGTGCTTCTTCTAACCCGATAACGGCGGCCATCGTTCCAGGATTCGCTTCACCGGCACGCTGCATGCCCTCGCCGCGAACCTTGACCACTTTTAATCCCGCCGCAAAATCTATTGCTCCGGCAGCGAAAAGCGCCGAATACTCGCCCAAGCTGTGTCCCGCGGCCATGTCCGGCCGGATGCCCCTTTCCGCCAGCAATTCCGCCACAACGGCGCTGTGGACGAAAAGTGCCGGCTGGGTATACTTCGTCTGCTTCAGCGTCTCTTCCGGCCCTTGAAAGCAGATTCGGGACAGAGGCGCACCGAGTATTTCATCCGCCTCAGCGAAGCGGCGACGGGCTTGCGGAAAGGCGTCGCATAGATCCTTCCCCATGCCCACAACCTGGGAAGCTTGTCCGGGACAGAGAAAAGCCAGTTTGGACATTATTGAGAACTCCCTTAAAACTTAACCACCGCTGATGCCCAGGTGAAACCTCCGCCGAAGACGACCATGAGACAGATCGAACCGGGCTTGATACTCCCGTCGCGGCGGGCTTCATTCAGTGCGATCGGAATCGAAGCAGCAGAGGTGTTGCCGTAGCGGTCTATGTTGACGAAGACCTTCTCGCGGGGGATTCCCAGCCGCTTGGCCGTGGCATCCATGATTCTGATGTTGGCCTGATGCGGGATTAATAAATCAACGTCATCTGCGCTGAGACCGGCATCGTCCAGCGCCCGCTGGGCGGAGTCGCTCATGGCCTTAACCGCGTGTAAGAAGACTTCACGGCCGGCCATTTTGAGGTAGTGCCCTCCTTGATCCAACAACTCGTGAGTTAAGGGGGCGGCGGTGCCTCCTCCGGGAGCACAGAGCAAACCAGCAAGGTTGCCGTCCGATCCCATGTAGGAACCTAGAAGGCCGCGATTGCCGTCGGATGGAGTCACAATCGCCGCTCCGGCTCCGTCGCCGAAGAGGACGCATGTATTGCGATCCGACCAGTCGGTCATATGTGTCATTGACTCAGCGCCGATCACCAGTGCATTTCTGTATTTGCCCGAAGATATCATCGCATCAGCGATGATTAATCCGAAAATGAAGCCGGAACAAGCAGCGGAGAGATCCATTGCAGCAGCGCTATCGGCTCCCAGGCGCGCCTGGACGAAGATGGACGTTGCCGGGAAGCGCATGTCTCCCGTGACGGTAGCGAGAAGTATCAGATCCAAATCCGAAGCCTTCATGTCGGCTTCATCGAGGGCCTGAAGTGCAGCGGCAACGCAAAAATCCGATGTATTCTGATGGGGTTCCTTGATGTGTCTTTCGCGGATACCGGTTCGTTCCACGATCCACTGGTTGGTGGTATCCACCATCTTTTCCAGGTCGAAGTTGGTGAGGATCTTTTCAGGAACATTGTGGCCCGTAGCGATGATCATGGATCGTGGTGTCAATTCTTTTCTCCTGCCCTGCGACGGCGAAAACGGCCGAATAATGCCTTGGTCTTAATAATCGCCGACCAGTGTCCCATAGTACTGAGTTGTTTGGCGATATGGTCATTAACCCCCAGTTTGACCATTTTGATTGCTTCACCGATGGCGTTGGAAATCGCCTTGGATGTCGAATGCCCGTGGCAGATAATCGAGACGCCGTTGACCCCTAGAAGGGGTACCCCGCCGAATTCCTGGTAGTCGAAGGATCTCATCATTTGTTGCACCAGATTTTTGTCGCTGTCATCCTCCAGTTGAAGTTCCTTCGAACACCAGCGCAGCATTTCCGGGATGGATTCGGCGAATTTCAGTAGCACGTTGCCCATGAATCCGTCGCAGACGACCACATCCGCTTTACCCGTGTAAATATCGTGACCCTCTATGTTACCGATGAAATTCAGGGCGGGCACGATTTCCATCAATTCATTGGCATCCTGAATGACGGGGCTTCCTTTGGTATCCTCTTCACCGTTGGATAATAAAGCGACTCGGGGTTTAGCGATGCCGTCTATATGTTGTCGAAAGATGGCCCCCATGGCCGCAAATTGTAGCAGATGAATGGGGCGGCAGGCGGCGTTTGCTCCGACGTCTATCAAGAATGTTCTGCCGTCAATCGTTGGAAAGTAACTGCCGATAGCGGGACGCAGGACGCCTTCTAAAAGCCCGAGTTTCTTTATGGAAGCCACGGTCTGAGCACCGGTGCTGCCGGCGGAGACCACGGCGTCGGCCTGACCTTTGACATGAGCGTCCAGAGCCACCATGATTGAAGCGTCGGTTTTAAATTCAGTCGCCTCGACCGGGCTTTCCGCTTCATTGATCAGGTTGGGTCCTTTCAGGAATGTGAATCGAACAGTATCCCCTTTATAGCGATGTAACAACGGCTGCAAAATCCTGGGATTTCCCACCAGGATTAGACTTAGGTCTTCCCATCGCTGAGAGGCTTGAACAGCTCCTTCAACTATGGCTTCGGGAGCGTGTTTGCCACCTAAGGTATCAAGAGCGATTCGCATCTCCCGGGCTGCCGTGACGACATCCTCCGTCTGGGATAAAAACCGATTACAATCGTCGTATTACCACTCCCTGGAGAGGAGTAAATCATCAGGCCTCTTCAGGTGTGATCACCTTGCGATCACGGTAGAAGCCGCAATTTGGGCAGACGTGATGGGGGAGTTTTGGCTCACCACAGCTCGGACATTTGGACAATGTCGGTGCGCTGAGCTTGAAGTGTGTCCGCCTTTTATCGCGTCTGGATTTTGATAGTCTTCTTTTGGGTACTGGCACTCGATTCTCCCAATAGGGATGGGGGATTACAATCATCCCTTTATCATTTATGATTACGTTTTTTTGTCTTCAGTTTCTGCAAGGCTTCCCAGCGTGGGTCGATCGTTTTTTTCTGACAATTGCATTCCCTGACGTTCAGATCTGCACCGCACATGGGGCACAGCCCGCGACAGTCTTCACGGCAGAGGAATTTCAAGGGCATGCCCAGAATGACCTGATCGCGTATTTCCTGGCTGACGTTCAGCGAAATGGCATCCCTGGGGATGACCGCAACCTCATCCGCTATGGACGTTCCCCCGACGATTTCTTCGAAGACGTAGAAAAAGTCGCTTCTGCTTCGGTGGTTTCTCTGGAAAGCCTTCCCGCAGCGATCACAGATAAAATGACCCAGAAGTTCGGTTTCCAGAGTCAGGCGCAGTGAATTTCCTTCCCTTTCGACGGTAGCTCTTATATTGATATCACCTGGGAAGGTGTCGGTATCGTCCAGGTATTCGCCGGCGGAACATCTATACTCAAACGTCTGCGGCCCGGGCGGCAACCCGGCAAGCCGAATTAGCATGAGAACGAAATATAGGAAACGACCGTCTATAAGTCAAGGCTTTTTTCTTTCAACCCCTGTTTGCCGGGCTTGTTCTGTTCACAGATTGATGGAATGGGTTACTTTTCTCGACTTGACTTGGCCTCAGGTTCAGTTTGTTGACTTTCTTCTTCCGTAACAGGTTCCGGAATGCCCATCATATAGCGGTGCATGGCCGCGGCCGCGACTTTCCCAGCACCCATCGCCAGGATGACCGTTGCCGCGCCGATGACGATGTCTCCTCCGGCATAAACCCCCGGTATGGACGTCGCCCCGGTTTTGGAATCGGCGATGATGTTGCCCCATTTGTTAGTTTCCAGACCCGGCGTCGCCTGGGGAAGCAGTGGATTGGCGCCGTTCCCAATGGACACCACCACCGTATCGCATTCGATGTCGAACTCGGAACCTTCAATGGGTACAGGCCGACGTCGCCCGGAGGCGTCGGGTTCGCCCAGCTCCATGCGGATGCACCTCATCCCCCGCACCCAGCCCTGATCGTCACCGTAGATTTCGGTCGGATTGGTGAGCAGTTTCAGGATGACGCCTTCTTCTTCGGCGTGATGGATCTCTTCGATGCGGGCGGGCATCTCTTTGCGACTGCGCCTGTAAACGACGGTCACTTCTTCCGCTCCGAGGCGCAGTGCGGTCCGCGCTGCATCCATGGCCACGTTGCCGCCTCCCAGGACGGCGACCTTTTTGGATACCGCAATCGGAGTATCGTATTCGGGAAAGCGGTAAGCCCGCATCAGATTTGAACGCGTGAGGTATTCGTTTGCGGAATAGACTCCGTTCAGGTTCTCACCCGGGATATTCATGAAGTAGGGCAGTCCGGCACCGGTACCGATGAAGATCGAATCGTAGTTTTTCAGCATCTCGTCAATGGTCATGTAGCGGCCGATAACCGCATCGTAGATGATTTCGACGCCGAGCTTTTTAACGTAATCCACTTCGGCTTCGACGATGGCTTTGGGCAGCCTGAACTCAGGGATGCCGTACATGAGCACTCCACCGGGCTGGTGCAGAGCCTCAAAAATGGTAACCTCATGTCCCAGCTTGGCCAATTCTCCAGCGACGGTAAGCCCGGCAGGTCCCGCACCGACAACGGCGACCTTCTTGCCCGTAGGAGGCTCAATCTCCGGGATGGTGATGAGATTGTTCTCCCTCTCGTAGTCTGCGGCAAAGCGCTCCAGGCGGCCGATGGCAACCGGTTCATATTTAATTCCCAGAACGCAAACCACTTCGCACTGTTCTTCTTGGGGGCAGACGCGGCCGCAGATGGCGGGCAACGCATTGGCTTCCTTGATTTTGCGCGCGGCTCCGACGAAATCCCCGTCTTTGATCAACCGAATAAAAGCGGGAATGTCTATTTCAACCGGGCAACCCTCAATGCACTTGGGCTTCTTGCAGAAGATGCAGCGGGAAGCCTCAATCTGAGCCAGTTCCGGCGTGTAACCGTAAGGAACTTCATTAAAATTATGCCGTCGCTCCTCGGGATCCTGCTCGGGCATCGCCTGACGGGGGATTTTCTCCCTGGCCATCTGATATTTCCCTATTTTCCGTAGCTTATCCTGTTCTTTTTTGCTTGCCGTGTGATTCGCACTGCTGCTGGAACATCTCCCTGGACTGGCGTTCCTGAGGCAGGTAGGCTCTCTGCCTCTTGACCAGCTCGGTGAAATCAACCTGGTGGCCGTCAAATTCAGGTCCGCTCACGCAGACGAAACGAGTTTTGCCTCCCACTGTCACCCGGCAGGCGCCGCACATGCCCGTTCCATCCACCATGATGGGATTCAGGCTGACGACGGTGGGGAGATTGTACTTCTTCGTTAGTTTGCAGGAGGCGGCCATCATGGGTACCGGCCCGATGGCGACCACCAAATTTATCTCTTCGCCTTTATCAATCAGCGATTGGAGGACGTCAGTTACGAACCCATGCACGCCGTAGGTGCCATCATCAGTGGAGACGTATAATTCGTGAGAGGCTGCCTTCAGGCGGTCTTCCATGATGAGCAGATCCTTGCTGCGCGCGCCGATGATGGCGATGACCCGGTTCCCACCTGCCTTCATCGCTTTGGCGATGGGGTGCAGGGGCGCCACGCCGATGCCTCCCCCCATGCAGACGACCGTACCGAACTTTTCAACATGCGTGGGTTTACCCAGCGGGCCTACGACGTCGAGGATGGAATCGCCCTCTTCGAAGGTCCCCAACAGCATGGTTGTCTTGCCGACCTCCTGAAAGATCAGCGTGATGGTGCCCGCTTCGGGATCCGCATCGGCGATGGTCAGGGGGATGCGTTCTCCGGTTTCGTTGGCGCGCACGATGACGAACTGCCCGGCTTTGCGCGCCCGGGCGATGCGCGGCGCCTTGATGACGAATTCCTTGACACCTTGGGCTAAGATTTTCTTGGTGAGGATCTCGTTCATGACCTTGTTAAGCCTGTTTGGCCTTCTTTTTTGCTGTTTCATTAACGACTCGTTCCGTATCCAAAGCGATGACCAGCTCCTCATTTGTCGGGATAACGATAATGGCAACTTTGGAATTCTGGGATTGAACGGCACGCTCTGATTTGCTCGGGCGAGCGTTCAAACCGGAATCGAGTTCGATGCCCAAAAAGCCGAGGCCTTCGAGAGAAGCAGCTCGTACTCTCGGGGAATTCTCACCGATGCCCCCGGTGAAGACGACCGCGTCCAATCCGCCCATAGAAGCCGAATAAGCTCCGATGTACTTCTTCACACGGTAGCAGAAGATATCAAAGGCGATCCTGGCGCGCTGATTGCCCGCATCCATCTCCTCTTCGATTTCCCGCATGTCGCTGGAAACGCCGCTGATGCCGTACATACCCGAGTGCTTGTTTATCAAGGCATTGGCTTCGCCCAGAGAGAGCTCCTCATGTCCCATAATGTGCAAAATGGCGGTGGGATCCAGATCTCCTGTACGAGTGCCCATCAACAAGCCCTCGGCCGGGGTGAATCCCATCGTCGTGTCAATCGACTTTCCCCCTTTGACTGCGGCCATGGAACAACCGTTGCCCAGATGGCAGGTGATGACTTTCAGGGATTCGACGGGCTTTTCCATCAAAACAGCGGCGCGCTGGCTGACGTACAGGTGCGAAGACCCGTGAAAACCGTAACGCCGGATGCCGTAGCGTTTATAGATGACGTACGGCAGTCCGTATAAAAAAGCGTGTTCCGGCAAGGTGTGATGAAAAGCGGTGTCGAACACTCCCACCATAGGAACGTCGGGAAGGAGGCGTTCGCAGGCTTTGATGCCCTTAATGTTGGGTGGATTATGCAGGGGGGCCAGTTCGATGCACTCCTGCAGGCTTTCCATAACCTCGGCATTAATCACAACGGAACCGCTGAAGCGCTCCCCGCCGTGCACCACACGGTGGCCGACAGCCTCAATTTCCGAGCGGTCTTTGATGACGCCGTGATTTTCGGAGAGCAGAATCGCCAAAATGTATTCCACACCGGCTTGATGATCAATGATTTCGCCGGTGACTTTGACCTTATCACCGTCGTGACGCTGGTGATTCAAAATGGCGCCCTTCATGCCGATCCGCTCAACCGATCCCTTGGCCAGCACGATACGGGTGGCAGTCTCGATGAACTGGTATTTAATTGATGATGAACCGCAATTTAAGATCAGGATTTTCATTCCGCCACCCCCTTGCGAATGATCCGGCCACTTTCGTCGTAGTGAAAGAATCCCCGTCGGGTCTTTTTACCCAGGTGGCCGGCTCGTACCATTTTCCGCAGCAGTGGGCAGGGTCGGTACTTCTGATCTCCCAGCTCGCGAAACAGCGATTCCATCCACAGCATCACCTCGTCCAGTCCCATCTGATCCGCCAGGGCCAGCGGACCCATTTCCATGTTATATCCCAGCTTGATGGCGGTATCAATGCCCTCGGCGGTCGCCGTTCCTTCCATGAGCACGTACATCGCTTCATTGAGCATGGGGAGGATGATGCGAGTCGTTACGAAACCGGGATATTCGTACACCTCAACCGGCGTTTTTTTGAGCTGCAGGGCAAAGTGGTGAATGCGATCGTAAGTTCTGTCCGTCGTCTTCAGACCTCGCACCACCTCCACGACGGCGGTTTTAGGCACGGGATTCAAGAAATGCATACCGATGACATTGCCTTGACGCTGCGTCGCTGCGGCG
>Ga0190349_1000416_pt1 | contig 12918 bp, 11 predicted proteins | sample 48721378_MG_FD_179798 | JGI IMG/M metagenome (GOLD analysis project Ga0190349, IMG submission 179798) | Hydrothermal vent microbial mat bacterial communities from Southern Trench, Guaymas Basin, Mexico - 4872-13-7-8_MG | ecosystem: Environmental > Aquatic > Marine > Hydrothermal vents >...
TATCTGTTGCTACCAAGAGTGGTAAATTCCCTTTTTTTCTAAAGTGATTAGCCAATTTAACGGCTGTAGTAGTTTTACCGGTTCCCTGCAGTCCCACTAACATTATAATGGTAGGAGGAGCGGGATTCATTCTAATATCCTTTTGTTTAGAACCCAGGGTGGTAGCTATCTCTCCATTTACAATTTTTATAATTTGTTGAGCAGGTGTTAGGCTTTCGGATATCTTTTCCTGCTGCATTTTATCATGTAAACTATTTATGAATTCTTTTACTACTTTGTAATTTACATCTGCTTCTAAAAGAGCTATGCGAATTTCATGAAGACAATTTTTTATGTCATTTTCATTTAACTTTCCCTTGTTTTTTAGCTTTTTAAATATTGTCTGAAATTTCTCAGTAAGACTGGCAAACATAAAAAAAATAACTCCTCTTATCTTCAGTTTCTTTAATAATTTCCAATTCCGCCAAAATTCCTTTATAAGTATATAGAAAATTACCTTTAGTGTCAATCAAGAAGAGCTTCCACAAATTCATCAGTTTTAAAATCATATAAATTATTTAATTTTTCCCCGCAACTAATTAATTTAACCGGTATACCTAACTCTTTTTTTATGGCAATCACTATTCCCCCTTTGGCTGTTCCATCCATTTTAGTAAGGGCAATCCCGGTAACTCCCAAAGATTTGTTGAAAGATTTTGCCTGAGCTATAGCATTTTGTCCCATCGTAGCATCTATGGTTTGCAATATCTCCAATGAGTAGTTATCGGTCTCTTTTTGGATTACCCTTTTTATCTTTTCCAATTCATTCATCAAGTTTGTCTTAGTATGAAGTCTGCCTGCAGTATCGATAATAACTACATTCTTCCCTCTTGCTCTAGCTGCACTGATTCCATCATATACGACCGAAGCCGGGTCAGCCCCTTCTTTGGCATTTATCATCTCTGCACCCATTTTATCAGCTAAAATCTTAAGCTGTTGTATTGCTGCCGCTCTAAAGGTATCGGCGGGAACTATTATTATGTCTTTATTTTTATTCTTCAAACGATAAGCAATTTTACCCGCTATTGAGGTCTTTCCGGAACCATTCACCCCTACCAGCATTATTATATTTAATCTATCTTCATCAATATTAATTTCAGATGAAGTTGAATTTAAAATATCGATCAGGATGGCTTTTAATTTTTCTTTGAAAAATGAAAAGCCATTTTCCTTGTATTCTCTAAAATTAACCTGCTGAAATTCATTTATTATCTCTACGGTTGCGGAGGTTCCTAAATCAGATAATATTAATAACTCTTCTAATTTTTCTAAAAAATCGGACTTATCTTTAGAATTACTAAATAAAAGTCCTAATTTATTGGCAAGCTCTATCCGGGTCTTAGATAGCCCTTCTTTAAATTGATAAAATATATTTTTTATATTCATAGTATTTATTTTTTACCTTGGTCTATTTTTCAAATTTTACCGAAACTAATTTTGAAATACCTGATTCTTCCATGGTTATACCATATAAGGTATCTGCTGCTTCCATCGTTGTTTTTTGATGGGTAATAAGAATCAATTGTGACTGATTTAAATCTTCACCCTTTAATATATGAGTAAGTTTTTCAGCATTTACCTCATCCAAAGATGTATCTATTTCATCAAAAAGACAGAAAGGGCTAGGATTTGCTTTCCATAAGGCCAGTGAAAGCGCTATGGCGGTTAAGGCTTTTTCACCAGAGGATAATAATTCAATATTTTGCGTTTTCTTTCCGGGCGGGCGGGCAATTATATCTATTCCGGAGTTTAGTATATCCTCTTCAGATTCAATAATTAGTTTACCTTCCCCACCGGAAAATATTTTTTTAAATATATCATTAAAGTAGATTCTTACCTGATTAAAAGTCTTTTTAAACCTTTCTGTGGCAATTTTATCAATTTCGGAAATCGTTAGTTCCAGATATTTTTTTGCCTTACATATCTCATCATATTTTTCACATAGAGAATTATAACGCTGTAACTGATAGTTATATCTATTTTCAGCCTCAAAGTTTATCTGCCCCATTTTTAATATATTTTCTCTTAAAATATCTATCCTTTGGTTAGCTTCCCTCTGTGAACCGGATATGTTTTTATACAATTTCAATTTTTCCAGCGATAAATTATAATTTCTCTTTACTTCATCACCTATGTTAACGTATTTTTCTCGATACTGAACTTCTAACATTTCTTCTCTATGTTGTTTATCTTTGATGGATTCGTACATTTTTTGTTGGTGTATCTTATCCTGCTGTAAACTTTTTAATAAGTTCGATCTTCTTTGCACTATTTTCTCTATCTCTCCCGCTTTCTTAAATACAGAAGGATTCTCTTTATCCAAATCGTTTATCCGTATCTTATGCTCTTTTATTTTTTCTAATATATCGGCAAGTTCTTCTTTACATTTTTTTATGGCACTTCTTTTTTCGCTTAAATTGAATGAATGCTCATCCTGGTATTGAGAAATATTTTCAGTTTTCTCTTTTATGTTTTTCAGTTTTTCTTTATTTATTAAAATATTGTTTTTCAGGTCATTTATTTCTCTGTAAAGATTGTTCAGACGGTTGTTTCCTCTGGCAATAATCTGATTAATTGTTCTATTAGAATGACTAATATTTTTACTATATTTATAAAGTATGTTGTAATTTTTTTCCAGGATACCTAATTTCTCGGAAACTTTTTTTCTCTCCCCCAGAATACTTTTTTCTTCAATTAAAAGATCTTTTAGGCTATCTTTTAGTTCATTAATAGAAATTGTTACCTGGTGCAGATTATTTATACTATCCGCTGTATTTTTTTCGTTCTCTCGCAATAATCTTTTTATCTCCTGATTTTCTTTCCATAGAGAATCATAAATGTGGTTATTTTCTTCTATAAAATTATCATTTCTTTCAATTTTAATTTTTAAAGCTTCTATTTCTTTTTCTAAATTTTCAATCTCTTTCTCTACATCGTAAAAACTATCTTTAATATTTTCTAAATTTACAGAGTTCGAATAAATTTCTACGGAGCCGTCTATATTTATTACCATACCATTTAGTGAAATAATCTTATATTTACCTAAACACTCATTAGAAATATCAAGGGCAGTCTCTATATCTTCAACTATCAGTACATTGCCCAACAAAACTTTAAATAAATTCTGGTATTTTGGGGAGTAATTTATCAATTCGTGGGCGAACCCACAAATACTTTTGTTTTGAATTTTAACCTGGCTATCCGTAAGTGTTTTTATATTTTTGTTCAAATCCAGAGGAATTATCTTTAATATATCTAATTCCTTTTCCAATGAAGAATTAATTATGTTTAAGGCAGATGAAATATCGCTCACTACAATTGAGTATAAATTTTCTCTTAAGACAACCTTCATAATTTTCTCATATTTTGAAGGAATATTATCGATAAGTTTTAGGAGTCTTTCACAAAGGTCATCAGGATATTTTTGGCAATATTTAGAATAAAATATTTCTGTCCTTTGTCCGTTTTTCTTTCCGTTGTTCTTAATTGATTTCATTAAAATATTTTTTCTTTCTTCTTTTAAGCTAACTACTTGTCTATCTTTCTCCACTTCTGTCTGTAATTTTTTTAAGATATCATTAATCTCTCTAATTTTCTCTTCATTTGATTTGAGATGTACTTCATCTTCGATTTTTCTATTTTCTCTTACAATTTTTTGATAATCTCTCTCTTTTGCCACCATATTTTCCAATTGCTTTTCAAGTAACATTCTTTTTTTTCTTATTTTTTCTAAATTTATATTTATCATATTTAAGGTAGTACTGTATCTTATTTTTGCTTCCTTTAAAAACGATTCTTTTTCTAAAATTGTTTTTAATGCCTTCTTTGAATTAACCTCTATAATGTTGAGCGAATCGGAAAATTTCGAAATATTATCAAGTTTTTTATTTAAATAAATAAGTTTTTTATTAAAATTTTCTAATTTTTTATCTATCTCTAAAATGTTCAAACTTACTACTTTTTTATTTTGTTCACCAGTAACTATTTTTTTGGTAATATTTTCAACTTCTCTATTTAAATCAAACAACCTTTTTTTAACATCGCTCTGCTTTTGTAGCATTAAGTTTATTTCGCTTTGAATTAATTTTTTTCTATTTTCCAGTTCGTAATTATTATATTTATATTTTTCTTGTTCCTTGCTTAAATTATCTAACTCTATTCTTAATGAGTTGATCTCTAGTTCATCTTCTTCAATTTTCTTGGTAATCTTGATTTTTTCTTTCTCGTATAGTGCTAAGTTTCTTTTTATTTTAGATAAATTTGTTATGCATAAATTATATTTTTGATAGATTAAAAATAATTCTAAACTTTTAATCTCTTCTTGACATATTTTATAACTGTTTAAATGTTTCGCTTCCTCTTCCAAAATCATTAATTGATTTTTTATTTCAGAAATTATATTTTCAATCTTATCTAAATTATTATTGGTTTCTTCAATCCTGTTTAATGTTTTTTTCTTCTCATATCTATATTTAGAAATAGAGGCAGCCTCTTCAAATAAATAACGCCGCTCGGATGGCTTTGCACTTAATATAAGGTCTATTTCGCCCTGAGCAATAATAGAATAGGTATTTTTACTCAATCCGGTATTCATAAATAATTCCTGAATGTCTTTCAGCTTACAAGGGATTCCATTAATAAAATTTTCGGTCTCTCCTGAACGATAAATTCTTCTTTTAATATTTATTTCTTCCATATTTACTGAGAGTATTTTCTCAGAATTATTGATAGTTAACGAAACTTCCGCAAGGTTTAAAGGTTTTTCTTTGTGATTCCCCGAAAAAATAATATCTGTTAGGTGTTTTCCCCGCAAAGACCTGATATTCTGTTCCCCCAACACCCATCTGACTGCATCGGTAATATTACTCTTACCACAACCATTCGGACCGACTATTGCGGTAACGCCAGAATTGAATGATAGTTTTATTTTTTTCCCAAACGATTTAAATCCATAAATTTCCAGTTCTTTTAAAAACACTTTCTTTGCCTCATTTTATTACTTTTAACTTTTTTAAAGCATCATGTGCGGCATCCTGCTCTGCCTCTTTTTTGTTCTCACCGGTTCCGGTTCCATAGGTGATTTTATTTAGTCTGGCCTCAATACAAAATATTTTTTTGTGATCCGGACCTTTTTCTTTAATCAGATAATATTTGGGTAAACATTTCATCTTTTTTTGAGATATTTCCTGTAGTAGAGTTTTGTAATCTTCTCCGTGTTTTCCCTTTAGAATTAGCTCCGTTTCTTTTTTTATAAATGGCGAGATTATTTTTTTAGCTTTTTGGAGGCCACTATCTAAATATATTGCTCCTAACAGAGCCTCAAAACAATCTGCAAGAATAGATAATTTTTTTCTTCCCCCGGTTGAATCTTCACCTTTTCCCAAAATAATGTATTTTCCCAAAGAAAGATGACCAGCCCATTTAGCCAAGATATCTTTACTGACCATAACCGATTTAACTTTGGTAAGTTTACCTTCCGAAAAAGTGGCTAATCTACGGTAAAGTTGTTCAGTTACAATTAAATTTAAAACAGAATCACCTAAAAATTCTAATCTCTGATTGTTAGTTGATTTGTCTTTCAAACTCTTTTTTTGGAAAGAAGGATGTGTTAGGGCTTCTTTGAGAAGAGTTTCATTTTTAAATTTATAATCTAATTTTCTTTCTAAGTTATTTGTCATTAAATTTTCCTAAAACAATTACTCCATTATGTCCACCAAAGCCGAATGAATTGGAGATAGCATAATTTACTATTTTCTTTTCACTTTTATTTGGCACATAATCCAAGTCACAGTCCGGATCTGGTGAGTTATAATTTATAGTGGGAGGGATAAGGTCATTCTTTATGGTAAGGACGGTAGCAATAGCCTCAGCTCCACCGCTTGCCCCCAGCAGATGTCCGGTCATTGATTTATTGGAACTTATTTTCAAATTATGGGCATGTTCACCAAACACTCTTTTCACGGCTAAGGTTTCCAGTTTATCATTTAAGGGAGTTGAAGTTCCATGAGCGTTAACATAATCTATCCGGGAGGGTTCAATTTTTGCATCTTTTAAGGCAATTTCCATCGCCTTAGCTGCGGCTTCTCCCTCAGGTGCGGGAGCAGTAATATGGTAAGCGTCAGCAGTCATGCCAAAACCAAGTATTTCGGCATAAATATCAGCATTTCTCTCTTTTGCATGTTGTAAAGTTTCCAGGATTAATATTCCGGCGCCTTCCGCCATGGTAAAGCCGTCTCTCTCCTTATCAAAAGGTTTGGAAGCATTTTTAGGATGGTTATTTTGGGTAGATAAGGCTCTCATTTTACAAAATCCGGCTAAAGCCATGGGGGTAATTGCAGCCTCTGCACCTCCACTGATAATTACTTGGGCATCTCCGTGTTGCAAAAGCTTAAAAGACATTCCAATAGCATGAGTAGATGATGCACAAGCAGTAGTAATAACCCCATTTGGGCCTTTAGCCCCGATTTTTATAGCTATTTCACCTGCGGATATATTGGAGATCATCATGGGTACAAAAAATGGACTTACTCTTCCTGGCCCCTTTTCCAATAATATTTTATGTTGTTTTTCTAATGTTCCTATACCGCCTATACCTGAACCGGTTAAAACTCCTGCTGAATAAGAATCCTTTTCGGTTATTTTCAATTTAGAATCCTCAAGTGCCAACATTGCCGCAACAACCGAAAATTGAGTGCTTTTATCCATTCTGTTTGCTTCTTTAACAGATATATAATTTGTATAATCAAAATTTTTTACTTCCGCTGCTATTTTAGTAGGATAATTTTCGGTATCGAAATAACTTATCCTGTCGATACCACATTTTCCCTGAATTAATGATTCCCAAAATTTATTTTTCCCAATCCCTACAGGAGTAACCGGGCCTAAACCGGTTATTACTACTCTATTTTTCATTATTCTGTTCACCGCCATTACTAACTAATTATTTTTAGTAAATTTACATTTTAATTAAGGATCGGATAAATCTCCGACCCTTAATTAATTAGCCATTTATTTTAATTTCCTGAAATTATTCTTATTACATATCTTATCTTAAAAAAAGATAAACACAAAAATACTTATGCCTATTTTGTATTTAATATTCTTATTTGCTTAAGTATTTAACTGCATCTCCGATAGTCTTCATCTTTTCGGCATCTTCATCCGGAATTTCTATATCAAATTCTTCCTCGAAAGCCATTATCAGTTCAACTATATCTAATGAATCCGCACCCAGATCATCAATAAAAGAAGAATCTTCAGTAATTTTACTTTCATCAACTCCTAATTGATCTACGATTATCTTTTTTATTCTATCCATTGTCTCCATTCTATACTTTCACCTCCTTTCACATTACCATACCGCCATCGACATTTATAACTTGCCCTGTAATATAATTTGCTGCATCAGAAACTAAAAAATATACCACTTTAGCGATATCTTCCACAGTACCCAATCTTTTCAAGGGGATTTGCTGTTGCAGATTTTCTCTAACTTTTTCCGGTAATTTTTTAGTCATGTCTGTATTGATAAATCCGGGCGCAATAGCATTTACATTTATGTTTCTTGAAGCAAGTTCTTTTGCCATCGATTTAGTTAATCCTATTATCCCCGCCTTTGATGCGGCATAATTAACCTGACCGATATTTCCCACTAATCCGATAACCGAGGATATATTTACAATTTTATCAGTGGTTTTTTGCTTTATCATATATTTTGCCACAGATTTGGAACAATTAAAAGTACCTTTGAGATTTATTCTTATCACTGTATCCCAATCTTCTTCTTTCATCCTGATTAAAAGAGCATCGCGGGTAATTCCGGCATTATTTACTAATATATCTATTTTCCCAAATCTATTTATAATCTCTTTCACCATTCTGTCAACTTCATCAAATACTGTTATATCAGCTTTTATTCCAATTGCCATATTACCACTTTTTTTGATTTCTTCCAAAGTTTTATCAATTTCATTTTTCGGGGAAATATCGTTAACAACAATGTTTGCCCCATGGCGTGCTAATTCTAAGGCAATAGCCTTACCTATCCCCCGGGCCGACCCGGTAATCAAAGCAACCTTTTCAGATAGTACCATTTTATAGGACCTCCCTCATTTTTTCAACTACATCTTTCAAAGAATCTGAGTCAAATACATTAAAAACTTCAGCTTCAGGAATAATCTGTTTAATTAACCCTCTTAAAACCTTACTCGGACCCACTTCGATAAAACAATTAATACCTTGAGAATTAATTTTCATTATGGAATCAACCCATAATACAGGGTGATTCATCTGCTCGATTAGAGCCGATCTGACTTCTTCTTTATTTCTAACATAATCAGCAGTAACATTACAGATTATCGGTATTCGAGGGTCATATATTTCTACTTTTTCTAAATATCTGGCTAAATTATCTTTAGCTAATTCCATTAATGATGAATGAAAGGGGGCACTCACTTTAAGAGGAATTACCTTTCTCGCCCCTTTCTCCTTTGCCAATTCCGATAACTTATCCAGTGGTTTAATCTCCCCAGAAACTACAATTTGTGTTGGAGAATTATAATTAGCAATTTCAATTATTCCGTAATCGCTTACCCTTTTACATAATTCTCTTACTTCAGCAGCCTCCAAACCGATTATAGCTAACATCGACCCAATTCCTAAAGGAGTAGCATTTTGCATATATTCTCCCCTTTTTCTAACCAATTTTACCGCGTCTTCAAACTCAATAGCAGAACTAGCTACCAGTGCCGAATATTCACCTAAACTATGGCCGGCAACTACGGAAGGGCTAATGTTATGCTTCTTAAGTAATTCAAACAAAATTGTACTGATGGCTAAAATTGCCGGTTGAGTGTTAACTGTATTCTTTAATTCTTCTTCCGGACCTTCGAAACAGATTCTACCAATATCTACTCTTTCTTCTTTCAGAGCTTCATTAGCCCTATTGAGTAAAATTTTTGCTTCCGGATAATTTTCTACTAAATCTTTCCCCATCCCTATTTTTTGAGAACCCTGTCCAGGGAATACAAAAGCAATTTTTTCCATATTTTATTCATAGCCTTTTTTGTTAAAATCTTTAATACCTGAAAAGAAAATATTGAGTATATATTAAAAATAGCGCAGAGCTTGGGGTATATAGTTAGGAAAGAAGACAGAAAAAGAGCAACATTCTTCTTTTTATCTAACTACCTTGCTAATGTCTACACTAACTCAGCATATCTAATATTTTACCATTTCAATACAATAGTTCCATAGGTAAGACCGGCACCGAATGCGGTCAGCACTACGATATCGCCATTTTTAATCTTACCTTCTTTTACTGCTTCATCAAGAGCAATCATAACCGAAGCAGCCGAGGTATTTCCGTATTTATTTAAATTTACAAAAACTTTATCTTTATCTATTTTCAGAACCCTGGTTAAGGCATGAATAATTCGAATATTAGCTTGATGCGGAATAAAGCAAGCTACATCTTCAACCGAAAGATTACATTTGCCCAAAGTTTTCATAGTAGTTCTTTTCATATGTTTAACCGCAAGCTTGAATACCTCATTTCCTTTCATCTTAACATAATGCATTCTCTTTTCTACGGTTTCATGAGAAGCCGGGTATTTGGAAAGCCCGGCTGGTATTATAATCAGATCATCGTTTGAGCCGTCTCCTTTTAAACAGCCGGAAAGGATTCCTTTCTCCCGGTCGGCTTTTAAAACAGCCGCCCCTGCTCCATCGCCAAAAAGAACACAAGTATTCCTATCCGTCCAGTCCACGAGTTTTGAGAGAGTTTCTGCCCCAATTATTAGAGCATTATCATAAAAACCGGTAGTAATATACTGCCAGGCAGTAATCAAGGCATAAACCGCACCGGTACAGCCTGCTTGCAAATCAAAGGTTGCGGCATTTACAGCCTTAATTTTCTTTTGAACCAGACAAGCAGTAGCCGGAAATATCATATCCTGAGAATTGGTAGCGACAATTATTAAATCAATCTCCCCGGGTTTAATATTTGCATTTTTTAACGCTTTTAAAGCTGCCTTTGCAGCAATATCTGAGGTAGTTTCGTTATCTTCAGCTATATGGCGTTCAGCGATACCGGTTCTGGTGATAATCCATTCATGATTTGTATCCACCATTTTTTCCAAATCTTCATTGGTCAAAACTTTTTTGGGAACATAAGAACCAGTTCCAATTATTTTAACGTTTTGCATATTATTCATTAATTAATACTCTCCCCTTCTTATTATTAAATTATTTTCTTTGATTTATATCTCTTTAAAGTGCTCAACTAGTTTAGCATCTACAAATTTACCGGTATTGAGTATGGCATTTTTAAAGGTTTTGGCCTTAGACCGCCCATGACATATAAAACATAATCCGTTTACGCCTAATAGAGGAGTTCCGCCATGTTCTGTATAATCGGTCATCTTTACCAAATTCATAAAATATTGCTTCAATTTATCCATCTCTTGATTTTGGGGAAGTTGGCTGATGATCATACTGTTAATCGTAGTTAAAAGAAATTTAGCTAATCCCTCAGAAGATTTTAATAATATGTTACCGGTGAATCCATCACATACTACTACATCAACTTTTCCTTTAAATATATCTTTACCTTCAGTATTGCCCACAAAATTAATATTGGCATTTTTTAAATTTTTATAAGCATTTTGAGCAAATTTATTTCCTTTATTTTCCTCTTCTCCTATATTTAGTAATCCTATTTTGGGATTTTCTATTCCTAAGATATATTTAGCATATTTACTCCCTATAAGGGCAAACTGGGGTAGATGTTCCGGTTTGCAATCAACATTAGCACCGACATCTAACACTAACACTTTTCCTTTCACCGAGGGTAAGATAGCAGCAATGGTGGGACGACGTATTTCAGGAACACACCCCAACTCCAATAATGCCGCTGCCATAACCGCCCCACTATTTCCGGCAGAAATAAAAGCATCAGCTTGATTATTTTTTATCAATTTCGTGCCTACCACTATAGAAGAATCCCTTTTGCTCCGTACGGCACCTAAGGGAAACTCGCCTGCTTCAATAGATTCTTTACAATCTATGACCGATAATTTATCCTTTTTATATGTATATTTCATTAACTCTAGTTTTATTTTCCCTATATCTCCTAACAAAATAATCTCTAAGTCTCTTTCTTGTAAGGCTAAAATAGCGCCTTTTATAACTTCTTCAGGGGCATAATCCCCTCCCATGGCATCAAGAGCTATTTTCATTTAAGTCTTCTCCTTTTTTATCTTATCGTTAACCGAAAAAATTACTAATTTTCCCGTAAATACTTCCTTTTGGTCAGTCTTTACGTGGACTGATACTAAATATTTATTACCTCTATTGCGAGCAACTCTTGCCTTGGCAACCAGAGTCTGTCCGGCATATACCGGTTTTTTATAACTTAATCGAGCAATTCCCGTTAAGGCAACTTCTGTGTCGATGATGGAAATTGCCAATGAATCGGCTAAAGAAAAGATATAATGACTTCTAACTATCCCTGTTTTGTTAAAAGCCATATCTTTGGTAGTCTTCAAGATGGCGATACCGTTTTTGCCCAACTCTATATCTATTAATTCTCCGATTATCTCTTCTTTTTTTAGAGATTTTACCTTATCTGTGGAAGGAGTGTTTTTAGCCACTTGCACTATTCGTTTTCTCATTTCGGGAATCCCCATTTCTAGTCGATCTAATCGAATAGTCTGCACACTAAAGTTAAATAATTCAGCAAGTTTTTTGTCAGACAAAAATGGATCCTTCGATAGATATTCTTTTATTCCTTTTTGCCTTTCTGATTTACTTAAATTTTGAAACATTTCTCAGTCACCTATCTTACATTTATTGATAGCACCTATTATTAGCTACTAATAATTGTAAGTATTATACATTAGTGGCATTTAAAAATCAAGCATCTTTTGAATAAATTCGTATCGCGTATTGCGTATTGATTATCGTGCTAAGAAAAATAAGGAAATTAAAAAAGATATAAAAAAACACTATTGATAATTCCTTTTTTATCTAAACATCCTATTGAATTTTACACTAACTTTATATTATAGAAATAAAAAAAGTGCCACATTCTAATAAATTAACTGTGGCACTTTCTCATATCCAATAATAATATTATTTCGTAGTTTATTTCTTTTTATCTCTTTTCTCAGAAGAGGAAATAATTTCTCTTCCATTATAATAACCGCATTCAAGGCATGCTCGGTGAGGTAACTTCATCTCATGGCATCTTGGGCATTCCTCTAAATTTACTTCATTCAAATTCCAGTGTGTGCGTCTTTTATCTCTTCTTGATTTTGATATTTTTCTTTTTGGCATCGGCATAGCGCATACCTCCTTATTCTATAATATAATTTGATTGCATATGAATTTCCTTTTTCCGTAAACCCTGATTCGTATCTCGTATCTCGTGATTCGTATCTCGTGCAAAATAGCGTATAGCGTTTAGCGTAGAGCGTATAGTATATAGCGAAAAACGCAAAACGCAAAACGCAAAGCCATAGTTCAAAATTTAAAATTTAAATACATTGTTTTATATATTGATTTTCATCTTTCTTATCTCGCATGTTATATAGCAAAAATGAAAAGATAAGAAGCAAAAATAGAACTTAAAATTTAATATTGAGAGAAAAAGTTTTGAGTTTTGAATTATGGTTTTTCGCTTTTCGCTTTAAGTTTTTAGCTGTATACGATAACTGAAAACCGATTTCCTTAACGCGATATTCGATACGCAATACGCGATACTATATACTAACGACTATTCACTATTCACTAACGACTATTTTATTATCTTAATAACTTTAAAAGTATATAATTTCTTATTGAAAAAAGCAAATTATTTTTAATAATCAGTAAATATTA
>Ga0190349_1000418_pt1 | contig 12900 bp, 9 predicted proteins | sample 48721378_MG_FD_179798 | JGI IMG/M metagenome (GOLD analysis project Ga0190349, IMG submission 179798) | Hydrothermal vent microbial mat bacterial communities from Southern Trench, Guaymas Basin, Mexico - 4872-13-7-8_MG | ecosystem: Environmental > Aquatic > Marine > Hydrothermal vents > Microbial...
TCTTCTATCACATTTATTATTTTAAGTTCTCGCTCTCCGGTTATTTTATTAAGTAATTTTAAATTAACTCCATCAAAGAAGAGCGAAATAATATTCAAAATACTTTTTTCTTTTTCTGATATTTTAAAAAATCTACTTTCAAGAATATCTTGTATTTTATGAGTAAAAATTGTCCCAATTTCTTTATTATCTTTTATCGCTTCTATAACTTCAACTATAAAAAGAGGGAGACCTTCGGTTTCGTGAAAGATTTTGGAACAAATTTTATCTGATAATTTGTAATTTGGTAAAGCATTTCTTATAAAGGACGTTGTATCATTTTCATTAAATCTTTCTATCGGTATTTTCAAAAGTTTATTGTATCTAAACATTAAAGATAAAAAATTATTAATTTTTTTTTCTTCTTCATTTCTGCAAGTAAATAAAAAAAATATATTATTTTTTTCATAATAAAGCAAAACATGCGCTAATAGGGATAGGCTTTTTAGATCCATCCAATGAATATCCTCAAAGATTAAAATAACTTTGTTTTGCATGGATACTTCCTTTAATATTTTAATAATCTCTTCTTCTATTTCTTGATGTTTAAAATAATATGAATTTTTTATTGGTTTGAAGTCAAAAGACAAATCTTTTTTATTATGAAAAAAAATTGGAAATAAATTTAATACAATAGAATTTTTTGGAAATTTTATCCTTTCTAAAATATTGCTTGGCATTATAGAGAATATATTGTTCCAGGATTTTAGAATATAATTCTCTTCTGTTTGATAACAATTTGCTTTGAATATATTTATTTTGTCTTTATCAATTAAATTAATGAATTCTTGTACTAACCTGGTCTTGCCTACTCCAGCTTCCCCAAAAATAATTATTGATCTAAAATTTTTATTATTAATAAAATTTTTATATTCTGAAAAAATAAAACTTGATTCCTTTTCTCTTCCATAAAAATATTTTTTATAGAGGGATGAATCCCGATTTCTATCAAGGTTTCTTAACTTTAAAAATTTATTTATTAATATTTTTGTATTGATATCCGGTTCAATATTTAATTCCTTTTTTAATAAACATGACAACTCGTTATAAACTTTTATCGCCTTAATATAATCACCTTTATTTAAATATGTTTTGATTAATAACCTATACGCGTTTTCATCAAATTCGTCGGCCTTTATAATTAACTTGGCGTAATATTCTACTTCGTTATATAATTTTTTTTTCGAATTTTTATTTAATTGAAAATACAATTTTTTAATGTATAATTCATGATAATATCGCCTTCTTTCTAACATCCATTCCTCAAACACTTCTGCTTGTTTTACAGAAAAACCCTTTAAAAATTCTCCGGCATAAGCGTTTACTTCCTCGGTATTATCATGAAGGAAAATGTCTAAATCCAATTTAATTTCAAGTTTTGGATTTAATGTTAAAAAAGTTCTTTTAGGTGAAATGAATATATCTTTTTTAAATAATTTAGAAATATTATATATTGCGTTTCTCAAATTTTTCTTAGCATATTTCTCATTATGTTTTCCCCATAACAAATCTGCTAATTCATCCCGAGTTGCTTTCTTATTAATAACCATATAATAAAATAGAGCTTCTAATTTTGTATAGGGAAAAAATATTCTTTTGTCTCTATCTCCCATTACTACAGGAATATCGAACACTCTAACTTTTATAGACATAAATTCACCTTTTTATTGATTTGAATTTATCACCTAAGTAACTAAAATTTGGTAAAATATACTTGAATTATCTATCTCCTCAATTTTCAAATTAAAAGGCAACTCAGAAGTTAGCGAAGTAAATTCAATTGGCCTGATGGTAGTAGCTTTAAATCCATCTTTGGTAACAATTATCCCATTGTGAGTTGCAGTTAAATCAATTTCTCCAATTAATCCTGCTTTAGATTGAAGAATAAACCATTTTAGGCGCTCTTCCCAAAATTTATCTGAATAAGTAGAGAATAATACTAATCCTCCTTTTTTGGTAACCCGAATAGCCTCTCTGATTAAATCTTTCTTGTCTACATTAAAGGCAGAAATTCCATTTTGGATACAGATTACCATATCAAAAAAATCACTTGGAAATTCAAGATCAATAGCATTCATCTGGAATAACTGGTAATTTAAATTTCCTTTTAGCAGTTTTTTCGCCAATTTTAAACTGGATTTTGATATATCAATGCCAATTACTTTCTTTGCTTTTTTGCAAAGTCTTTGAAGCACTCTTCCATAACCACATCCCAATTCTAAGATAATGTCTGATGGTTTAATTTTATCCAAAACATATTGAATTTCAGCATTTAAGTACTGCTTTACCCGAAGAGGAGCAATCTGGTAACATTGCCTTAATTGTTCTGCTGAAAGTTTATCCGAATAATAACTCTTATTTTTCAAACTGCAACTCCTTACTGCTGCTATACTTATCTTTTATTCATCCCCTATTTTTAGGAGAATCAATTCCGGCAGGAATTTAATATTTTTTTACATTAAATAACTGTCCCTTGTTGTGGACCGTAGTAAATCAGTCCCGTCTTTTCGTTTAAATTTAATTTATCTCTTTTAATGAGTTGATAACCTCAGCCCCCAGCTTTGCAAGCCTCTCATAACTTTGATGTCCATTGGCAATTAGCAGACAATCGCACCCCATATGTTTTGAAACATCATAATCATGGATAGTATCCCCGATTAGAAGTACTTCTTGCGGACTTAAATTTAATTCCTCTATCCATTTTTTCCCATTTTCAATTTTGCTCTCAGCATAGTGATTATCTAAGCCTATTATTCTACTAAAATATTTATCGATACCATAATATTTAATCTTTTCTGTAAGGACATCTTCTTTTGAAGCAGATAAAATTGATTGGGATATTCCTCTATCCCTTATCTTTTTTAACACTTCTTCTGCTTCGTCAAATAGCTTACACTCATTAAAACGCGCATAATATTCACCTATAAACTCAACGGTAAGCTCTTCAAAGGATTCCTTAGAAAAATCAAATCCCAGTTTTATGTAATATTTTGTTACCGGGAAATCAAAAATTTCTCTATATTTTTTTGCATCTATCTTGGGCAGGTTGCGTTTCTTTAACATCTTATTCATTATTTCCACTACCAACCATACATCATCTATCAATGTTCCGTTCCAATCCCAGGTAACATGCTTATACTTGCTTATTTTTTCTATCATGTATAACCTCGCTTAATGAATATTACGGACATTAGAGCTTTAATGTCCCATCCGGCATATATTTTAACCTTCTTGGCCTGTCCAAACATCCGGCAAATCCATCAAATCCCTCTGCTTTTATTTTCCATGTGAGAACTACATTATCCCCATGCATATCTTCAATAACCCTTGCAGCATAGGTTTGTGTCTCCGTACCAAGTAAAACTTCTTGGTTAGCCATCGGAGTGAATTTACCAAGAAGCGTTTTTGATTGATAATACAATGTTCCAGTCTGTGGCACAAGGGGAAATATCTCCTTTTTATGTTTCTCAGAATATGCAGCGGAACTTGTAGTAAATAACAAATACCATCTTCCATTTTTGAAGTGAAGGTCGGGTACCTCCATTTCGTAAAAATTACCGGCATCTGTTGCGGGGCTCATTACTTCCCAGACCAGTAAATCTCTTGATTTTGCTCTTGCGATACATCCTCTTCCATTATAATCCCCGTAATTAACTCTTGCACATATAAACGCATAATAGAATTTATCTTCCCTATTATAGATTATAAATGGATCCCTCCAATGCTCTAACCCTTCATCTGATATATCAGCTTTTTCATACCAGTTTGCGTCCGCCTCCATTACCGGATTATTCTTGTATTTTTCCCAAACATATAGATCCTCTGATATTGCAACCCCGATCCTCTGGATTTTTCCTGCCTCTACTTTAGACCGTGAGGTATAAAACATGTAATATTTTTCATTTTTTTCAATTATTGACCCGGTCCAAATTGAAGTATCATCCCAGCTTTCTTCCGTGCCTGCCTCAAGTACGGTTCCATCTTCCTTCCATATTTCAAGATCCTTTGAAACTGCATGACCTATAGAAGCGACTGAATGTCTGATATCCGGATTTTGTATGCTTCTTGGTGCCTGTAAATAATAGATGTGATAAAGGTCCTTTTTTTTCACTAACCAGAAATCCCACATATAACTATTCGCTGGCGAATAATACATTTTAAAACTCCGTTCATCTCAAATCTTAAGTTGATTTATCAACTTCTTATATTTTAGTTGTATGATATCTATTATACTAACAGATTATCCCGCATATTTTAAGACTTAAAATATAAATATTAAAAAATCTGGGCAATTTTTATCAATGGATATATTATTCATTAAATATTTCGTCAACTTAACCTTTAATGGGATAGTTAGATAAAAAGAAGAAGAATATTTTTTTTCTATCTTTTCTTCGCTTTCTTAACTCGATACTCAATACTATATACTCGATACTTTCTCTATTTCTCCTATGTAGTAGCGGTAAATACTACACATTGTCATCCTTTGATACCACTGGATGCCACCGAATGTATGAACCATTTTTGGAATAACAAGAAGATAATCAGTGAAGGAATAGTGACCATGGAGGCAAAAGCAAAAATGTCTCCCCATACTTTTGGATCCTGGCTGAAGAATTGTTGAATTGCTACCGGTAATGGTCGATATTCATAACCACGAGTTACCATAAGGGGCCAGAGAAAATCACCCCAGCGAAAAAGAAATTGTAAAATGGCAACTGTAGCAAAAACAGGTTTGGATAGAGGAACAATAATTTTCCAATAAACTTGAAAAGGATTGGCTCCATCTATTTTTGCTGCCTCGTCCAGACTTTTGGGCAAGCCAACAAAAAATTGATAAAAAAGGAAAATAGAAAAAGCATCAACAATAAAAGGGACGATTTGAACCTGATAACTATCTAACCAGCCAATTCGATTTACCATTAACAATAAAGGTATAACCACCACTTCAGTGGGAATAATTATCAGAGCAATAATAAAAGAGAGAATAAACCCCCTGCCTTTAAAACGTAGCCGGGCAAGTGCATAAGCAATCATGCTGTTCAATACAAGCCCGGTAAGCACTGTACTGCCTACAATAAAAACTGAATTAAACATAAAACGAGCAAAAGGCATTTGCCTAAATACGTCAAAGTAGTTTTTAAGTCCTAAGTCTCCATAGGGGATAAAGGCTGATATACTGCTCATATCTCTTATAATCTGGGTCTCATTGTTTTTAATAGAACTCACGAACATGAAAACTATGGGGAACAGGAAGAATAAAGCAACTACAATTAATAATGAATAGCTGAGAATCATAGAGAGTTTCTTACGGAATTTAAAGGAAAATCTTTGAGGATTTTTAACCGTAACATCAACACCTGTCACCTTATATCACCGCCCTTTCTTCCTTCAAATAAACCCTTTGTATTAATGAAACAGCCAGCACAATTAGAAAAAACAGCACTCCAATGGCTGAAGCATAACCTACGCGAAGCATTTTGAAGCCTTCCTCATATAAAAGCACAATGATAGTTTTAGTGGCTCCCTGAGGACCTCCCTTAGTCATGACCCAAACTTGGGTAAATAACTTGAACGCTAAAATAGTAGTAGAAATAATTACAAAAATTGTGGTGTTACGCAATTGTGGAATGGTAATCTGCCAGAACTGTTGCCAGGCATTAGCTCCATCAACCCGTCCTGCTTCGTATAATTCATCAGGAATGCCCTGCAGGCCGGCCAGATAAATTACCATTTGAAAACCCACTCCCTGCCAAACAGATAATATCATAATAGCCGGAAGGGCTAAGGCAGTGTCGTTTAGCCAATTATAGGGCCCTAATTTTCCAAAACTAATGAAACTTATCATCTGGTTAATCAAACCTTCTCCCGGATTGTACAAAAAATACCAGATAATAGACACCACTACCATAGTAGTAACTACCGGACTAAAATAAATAGTGCGAAACAGATTGATAAAGCGAAGTTTTTGATTAACTAAAACGGCTAACAAAAGGGCAAGAAATGTTTGTAAGGGGACTACAATAACTGCGAAAATAAAAGTATTAAGTAATGCTTGATGAAAGTTTGGGTTGCTAAATAGTCTTAAAAAATTTCGAAGAGCAATAAATTGGGTAGGTAAATTAGGATTGGGAATTAATCTTTGATCTGTAAAGGATACTACAAAGGCTATAATAAAGGGGGTTACCAGAAAAAGAAATAAAAAAAATAAGGGGAGAGCACAAAAACTCCAGGCCGCAAATGTTTCTCTTTTTCGTAATGAGCTTCCATTCTTTTTGTGTAGTTTTATATTTGAAATGGAGGATTCGCTTATCATTATTTATATAACCTTTTATCTGTTTTTTACTTTTTTTATTCAACTCTAATCTATTATCTTGATTTTCTCAAAATACTTGTAAGTTATATTTTAAGATATATTTATATCTGATTTAATATTATCACATTAAGACAACAAAAAGAGTAAATTAATTGACAGGTTTGTTTAACTTTCATATAAATAAATTAATGGGATTTCTAATGTAAATATAGAAGTCTAAAGGTTCTGTGTCTGCACTTTTCAAGTAATTAAAAAGTGCAGACACATTAAAGTACCTAATTTGTAATCGGATAACCCCGATTATCTTCAATGTCTTGATCAATTTTTTGAACAGCCTTATCTAACTCAGTCTTAACATCTGCACCGCTAACTATATTTTGTACAGCCTCTGCGAATGCAGTAGTTATAGTCGGATAAGCCGGGGTTTCGGGTCTTGGTACCGCAACTCCGCCATCCAGCTGTTCCACAAAAATACTGAGCGGACCGCCTGTTCCAAATAAATCTGACATAGCCAGGGCAGATTTACGTGCAGGAACGGCACCATTGGCATTGGTCATGCGCAAAATTTGTTCCGGTTCGATAAGATATTCCAGGAATTTCCAGGCAGCAACCGGGTTTTTGGATTGAGAGGTTATCCCCCAATTCCAAGAACCCATACCGGTAACAGCTTTATCACCAAATTTAGGCATGGGGAGAAGTACTAAATCATCACCCAATCCTTCATTATGAGGATTCCACATCCAATGGCCTACAAAAGATAGAGCAGCAATTTTTCTACCATAAAAATCGTCATCACCTGCAGGCTGAAGCTTGGCATATCCTTTGCTGAATAAGCTTTGGAACCAAGTCATTGCTTCCACCGCTTCAGGGCCATTAAGGACACCATCTGCTGATTGGAAATCACTACGGTCAATTAAATCAGCACCCCAACTCTGGATAATCGGTGAAAAACCGTAAGTATACCATTCACCCTGACCGTAATTCATCTTAAAATCAATAGCATATTCCACCTCATCCAAAGCTGTTAATTTTTTCAGAGCTTCATTGAATTCTTCTAAAGTCCAGGTATCCTTGATGCTAGTAGGAATACGTACTCCTGCTTTTTTCAAATAAGCTTTATTCCCCCAAATGGCTAAACCGGAATCAAAAGTTCCCAGAGAATATAGTTTCCCTCCATAAGTTCCCTGGGCAATAATCGTAGGCAAGAAGTCATCTCTTAAATAATCGGATACATAATAATCCAAAGGAATGAGATGGCCAGCCCAGGCATAATTGTAGAGAAAAGGACCATCAAAGTCCAATAAATCGGGAAGGTCACCGGCTAAAGCCGCTGCGCTTACCTGCTCATTGAAAGACCCCTCAGGAAGCCTAACAGCTTTTACTATCACTTCATTCTGCATAGCATTAAAATCTTCTACCTGGGCATCAAGAACTTCTCGTTCCTCTCCCTTACCAGAATGAAACCAGACTTCAATAGTTACGGGTTCAGCTAAGGCTGTTAGTGTAAAACTAGTCAAAAGTAATACAGTTAATAAAATCAAAGTAAACAATGATAATTTTTTCATTTTTAAATACCCTCCTTTTAATTAATTTATCTTATTTTGATTCTGATGATTTTCTATCTGCTATACTTATCACCTCCTTTAAATCTGAATAATGAGCTTTTCGAAAAATTCTTAAAGCCTTTATTCAGCATTTTCTCGACAAGATTTTCTTATGATTAATTCTGCATTTAGGATATGATTTTCTTTTTGCGAATAATTTATTATTTTATTTTGTATCTCCGCAATGAGTAATTCAGTGGCAAGTTTACCTATCTGATTTGTGGGTTGTCTGATAGCGGTAATTGACGGAGTAGCCAGTTTAAACCATTTAGAATCATCGAAGGATAAAATTCCCATATCTTTTGGTATTTCATATTGAAGTTCTCTAACCGCCCTGAGGACTTGATAACATATATTATCATTCCCACATAAAATAGAATCTATTTCTTTGTTTTGGTATAACCAGCTCTTAATAATTTCCTTATTATCGCCGCCATTATATTGAATAAATTTTACATTTATCTTTTTTGAGGAATTATGCAGTTGAGCTGCCATTTTATAGCCCGATAGTCGTTGTTCCATGGTATATACATTGGTCTGGTAGGAAACAAAGCCTACATTCATAAAACCATGAGCAAACATATGGTTCATCGCTTTTTTAGTAATCTCCGTATTATTGATACCAATAAAATCTGCGGGAAGCCCATATACTTTCCTATCAATTTGAATAGCCTTAATTTTATGGGGAATTACTGAATCATAAACGCGAGTAGAATTATTAACCGGAGCAAATATTAATCCTTCAACTCCATTTTGTATGAGTGTATTAATATGTAGTTGTTCTTTTAACGGATCATCCTCAGAATCACATAAAATTACACTATACCCTTCACTATGTGCGGTTAGTTCAATTGCTTTAACTACTTCAGCAAAAAAACTTTCCCTTATATCTGATATTATAACCCCAATTACCCTAATTGTTTTCCCTCTTAATCCACGGGCAAATATATTGGGAGCATAGTTGAGTTTTTCAATTGCTTCAAGAACCCTATCCTGTGTTTCTTTATCGACATGACGTGTTTTATTTATAACATGAGAAACAGTTGATATAGAAACCCGGGCACATTCCGCAACCTCTTTCATGGTTGATTTTTTTGAATTTTCGGGTAAAACCATTAAAAGCCCCTTTTCTATATAAATATTGCGCAAACGTTTTTATTGCATTTATTTTACCATTTTCAAAATTTGTTTGTCAAATAGAAATCGGGAAAATCGGGAAAATTAAAAAAAGTGTGGGTTGATGGGTTGCTAAAACCACGGCATACCCTGTTTTTAGAAATTAGTGCCGGTAAAATCTTGTAAAATAATCCTCTTAGAGAAGAATTAGGCTCGGGCTCTATTTATAAATCATGTCAAATAATTTATCTGCTGTATCCTGATCTAAATCTTTGAGAATTTTATATTCGTCCAGGGCAGCATTTTTATCCCCCTGAACCAGATAAATCATTCCCAGGCTATAGTGGGCAAAAGTGTAATCCGGCTGAATACGTATAACCTGTTTAAAGGCACCAATAGCTTTTTCATAATCCTTTAATTGGCTGTAGGCCCATCCCAGGCCGTAATGAGAATCTGCATCTTCCGGATTTTGTTTAACCGCCTCCTCAAAAGCATCAACGGCTTCCTGATATTTCTCCAGTTCTCCATAAGCCCAACCCAGGTTATAATAGATATAAGCGTAATCAGGATTGATGCGGATAACTTTCTGGTAAGCCTCTACGGTTTTCTCGTAATCCCCTTTTTTATTATAGAGCCATCCTAAATAGAAAAAAGCATCGGCATGTTGGGGATTCTTTTGGGTAGCCTTTTTAAAACTTTCGATAGCAGCGTCTTCATTATTTTCTATTTTTCGGTACATTGTGCCTATGGTGTAATAAATTTCATCAGCAGAGTCGGGCAGGAGATTTGCAGCCTTTTTCAGATTTTCGACAGCCTCCGGATATTTTTCCATTTTTTGATAATTCATTCCTAAATGATAAAATGCTTTGCCATAATCCGGTTTAAGCTTAAGAGCTTTTTTAAAATTATCGATCGATTTTTGATATTCTCCGATTTCTTCATAGGTAATTCCCAAACCGTAATACGTTTGAGCATCATCGGGGTCAAGCAGTAAAGCCTGCCGGAAGGCAGCAATTGACTCATTATATCTTTCTAATTCATTATAGGCCAATCCCAGGCCATAATGGGCGCTGGCAAAATCCGGTTTACTGCGGACGGCCTGTTTAAAAGCCTCTAATGCATCTTTATTTTTTTGCAGTTCCAGATAGGTGAGCCCTAATTCGTAATAAGCTGAACTATAATTCGGTCTTAAATTAATGGCATTTTTATAGCAAGGTATGGCTTTTTCGAATTTACAAGTGATTCTAAATATTTTTCCGATTTGGTAATGAGCTTCTGCGTGACCCGGGTCTAATTCGATAATCTGCTGGAAATAAGTAAGGGCTTCTTCGTATTGTTTCTGGTTTTCTAATAAATCAACACCCTGAAAGTAAAGTTCTTCTATTGATGATTTGTCCTGACTAAAACTGACACTGCTGCCCGAAGCTACAAAAATAATAATCAAGATAAGAAAAGTGATAATTACAGGTGAATTCTTCATCCCCTACCTCCTGCACATATTTCCTGACATTTTATGTAAGGCAATTACCGATAATCAAAATATATTTTTAATGGAACAATTCTTGCCGTATTTTATCTATTATAATACATTTTAATGGTTAATACATTATTTTATTCTTCCCCTACCAGCGGTTATAAACTTTTTCGGCAAATCTCAATAAATTCTGCATCCTAATCTCCTGCCCATTATCCAGTATTGCCTTTCCGGAAAAATGACCGAATACCTGATGCTGGTTTGTCAGCCGGCAGGCAATTCTATCTTACTTACTGCCAATCGGGATTTCCATAATTTAAAAATGATTTAAGATTGTCTTTTAACCATTCAAACCATTCCTAATAGGAAAAAAATAGGTGGCTGTCCCTATTTTTTCCTATTATTTTCTCTATTTTTCTTTATTTCTTATTCTAAGAAACTGAATTTTGCTCCTTTATATTTAAATAATTCTTTACAAGCATCTACAACCATTGGATCATAAAGAGTACCTTTGTTTCTATTTAGTTCCTTTAATACTTCCTTTATGGTATGACTAGACCTATATGCTCTATAAGAACTCATCGCTTCAATAACATCAGCTACACATAATATTCTTGCTTCTATTAAGATATTATCACCTTTTAATCCATTCGGATATCCGGAGCCATTTATCTTCTCATGATGTTGTAGCACAATTTCAGCAACTGGCCAGGGAAAATCAATCTCTTTTAAAATATTATATCCGGTCATAGGATGTTCTGTCATTAAATCATAGCCCAACTCAGTTAAACCGCTTGGTTTACTTAAAATCTCTATAGGCATACCTATTTTCCCGATATCATGAACTAATGATGCAACCCTTAACCCTTCAATTTTATTTTTAGGCAACTTCATCTCTTTAGCTATAGCTGTAGCAATCTGAGAGACTCTTTTTTGATGACCGGCAGAATACGGATCCTTTTTTTCAACAACTTTAGCCATTGTATAAACAGTATCTTCCATAATTTGCTGTAATTTCTGGTAATTTTCTTGGAGTTCTCGTTCAACTCTACTTTTTATAGTAACATCCTCTCCGGAACTCAATATTCCCTGAAATTCATCTCTTTCATCTTTTAATATGGTATTGGACCAACTAATAATTTTTTCTTCCCCGCTTTTAGTTAAAATTGGGTGTTCAAAATATTCGTAAGCAACAGTTTGATTGGACTTAAGCTTCGTTAAAATATCATTCATCTTATTTTTTAATCTTTCCGGAACAAAATTATCAATCCAATTTTTTCCTAAAATCTCCTCTTTTGTATACTCCAAAACTTCACAACCTCTATTATTAATTAAGCTTACCTTACCATCTTTATCGACAATTTTTAATATAATCCCGGCTACATCAATATATTTCTGTAATTTATTCTTTTCCTTCTCTATCATCTCTTCTTCTAACTTACGTAAAGTTATATCTCTCGAATGTATTTGAACTCCGACTATCTTATCATCCTTAATTATCGGAGAACCATTGACTTCAATTATTGCCTTTCTTCTATCTTTTCTTAATACTTCGAAATTTACTTCCTCAATTTCCTTGCCCTGAATTAAAGTATTATAAACTCGTTCTACTTTTTTAATCATATTTTCCGGGAAAAGTACTTGAAAGTGCTTACCAATTATTTCCTCCGGTTTATATCCAAGCACTCTCTCTACCGAAGGAGAAACATAGGTACATATCTCTTCTTGGTCGACAGTAATTATTATATCAAAACTTCTTTCGGTAATGCCTCTGAATTTTTCCTCTGATTTTCTTAAATCTTCATTTATTTGTTTTTGATGTGTAACATCCGATAAAACACCGATTATGCCCATAACCTCACCGTTTATATCTTTATAAGGCACTTTGTCGGTTCTAACCCATATCATGCCCTTTGGAGTTTCTAAAAATTCTTCAATATTATACTTTGGTGTTTTAGATTCAATTATTTCCATATTATCATCGTATATTCTGTCGGATATGTTTTCAGGATATAAATCGTATAGATATTTCCCTTTTATATCCTCCGGAGATTTGTTAAATAAATTTGCAAAACACTCATTAACAATTATGAACCTTCCTTCTTTATCTAACCAATATATCATAGCTGGAGCATTACTTAATAATATATCTTTTTCATAACCCTCTCTCTGTAATTTCGCTTCTGCCCATTTATGCATATCTTCATTTAATTCTAATTTTGCAATTTTTTTCTTCATTTCATTCAATTCTTGTATAAGTTGCTCTTTTTTTATATTATCCTCTTTCATTTTATTACCCTCCCCCATAAATAATATTCACAGATTTAACAAAATTATCATATTAGATTATA
>Ga0190349_1000419_pt1 | contig 12896 bp, 11 predicted proteins | sample 48721378_MG_FD_179798 | JGI IMG/M metagenome (GOLD analysis project Ga0190349, IMG submission 179798) | Hydrothermal vent microbial mat bacterial communities from Southern Trench, Guaymas Basin, Mexico - 4872-13-7-8_MG | ecosystem: Environmental > Aquatic > Marine > Hydrothermal vents >...
GCACTGTTTCTTATTGTCGGGTCGGCAAACTGTTCGGCTGCTTGATATAATATATTACATTCTTCTTTAATAATTTTAGAATTAATTAAATCAGAAATGTTTGTACCTGCTCCAATATAAATTTCGCATTCATTTTTTTTAATATAATTTAATTCCTCGATACCGCAAATATCTAATAGTAGTTTTTCCGATAACTTCTTATCTTTTATATAGGGTAATACATTAGTACATCCCGCTACTATGCAAGCTTCTGATTTTTTTTGTTTTAAAATTTCTAATACTTCTTCTTTTGTTTTGGGAGAAATATATTTAAATTGATTCATTTTCCCCTCCTTCTGCACAAGCCTTAATTGCTTTTACTATTTGTACATATCCGGTACACCGACAGAGATTTCCTCTCATATAATCTTTAATCTCTTCTTCGGTGGGACTTGAATTTTCCTTCAAGAGAGCAACCGCGGTAAGTATCATACCGGGAGTACAAAATCCGCACTGTACTGCCGCATTCTTTAAAAAGGCTATTTGCATGGGGTGCAGTTCATTCCCCTTTGCCAGCCCTTCTATGGTAGTAATCTCTTTCCCGTCTACCGCAGCCGCTAAAGTTAAGCAGGACAAAACCGGTTCATTATCTAAAAAAACGGTACAAGCCCCGCATTCACCGATACCACAACCATATTTAGTTCCGGTTAGATATAAATCATCCCTTAATATATTTATCAGAAGGTCATTTGGCTTTACCAAAGCTTCTCTTTTCTGACCATTGATAGAAAATTCAATAGGAATTTTTTTCACTTTATAATTCGCTCCTTCCTTCAAATTTAATTAAAATTAACATTTCGCTCTTGCCCAGGCTAACTCTAAGCCATCTTTAAGCATTTCCTTAGACATTGCAATTCTATACTCGGCAGTTGAACGAATATCATCTATGGGTTTAATCTCACAAGATGCTTTCTCTGCTGCTTTATTAATTAACTCAGAATTTACTATCTGTCCTTTTAAGAGATTTTCTGTTTTTTCTGCTCGTAAAACCTTGGTCGCAACTGAACCAAAAACTATCTTACAATCTTTACAAATATTGCTTTCTCTTTCCAAATAAATTGCTAAATTTATTTTAGAAAGGTCGGCTTTCACTCTGCTCTTCTTTAAAAAAGCACTTCCTGTATTTTTGTTTATTTGGGGAATATTTATTTCGGTAATCAGCTCATCGGGTTTCATAATTGTTTCCCCTACTCCGATAATAAAATCTTCTACCAAAACAGTACGTTCTCCTCTTTTACTTTGTAATTTTACTTTTGCTCCATAGGCAATCAAAGGAGGAACAGTATCTGCCGCCGGAGAAGCATTGCCCAGATTACCTGCCATAGTCCCCATATTTCTGATAGCCGGAGCAGCCATAGACATAATCCCCTCATATAAAGCGGAATATTTCATTTTAACTTTTTCTTCCTTTATAATATGAGACAGAGGAGTGACTGCCCCTATTCTTAATCCGTCGGTTGTATCAACAAAATTGAATTCTGAAATATTTTTTATATTTATCAGATAATCAACTTTTAAATTAATGGTCTTCATTTTAACCAGAAGATCGGTTCCTCCGGCTAATATCTTAATATTTTTATCTTTATATTTATCCAGTAAATCCAAAGCTTCATCTATTGTTTTAGGGGCTAGATACTCAAATTCTTGAGCCAATATTTTTGTATTAGTTTGCATTTCTAACTTTCCCTCCTATCTCTTTTTCTTCCAGGGCTTTAAGCATTATTTCCGGCGTTATTGGGAGTTCATGAAATCTAATCCCTACCGCATTATAAACTGCATTTCCAAAGGATGAAGCTACTGCGCTTAAGGCAGCCTCACCTATTCCCTTTGCTCCGAAGGGACCGGTCGGTTCATAAGTATGAGCGTGATCTACGATAATATTATCGATATCAGGCATATCAATAGTAGTGGGAATTTTAAAATCGGTAATAAATCCATTGCATTTTAATTTACCAGTAACCTTATCATAAGGTATCGATTCTAACTTTCCTACCCCTAATCCCAAAGCATAAGCACCCAATATCTGTCCTTTCCATAGCTCAGGATTAATAATAGTACCCGAATCGCCTAACATCACTACTCTCGGTACTATAATTTCACCGGTTCGGGTATCTACTTCGACTTCGGTAAAATAGGTGATAAAACAAGGGGGGCAATTTTTTTGTCTGAGAGTAGAGGTATAAGAAATAGTTCCTGCACTAGTTATTCGAGCATAATCTGCTATCTCGCCAATTGTTTTATAATTTTCCGGTAGACCTTCCGGATATATTATGCCCTGGCCAAGTTCTTCGTTTAAAGCTAAGGTTAGATTCTCCGGTCTATCATTAAAAAGGGTAGCTGCATAATTTAACAACATTTCTTTAACTTTTTCTGCCACATATTTTATGGCACCACATCCACAGTATATTCCTCTGGTAGCATGAGTATTAACATCAAAAACAGTAGTGCGTGTATCTACTCCATTATCAATGCTTATTTTTTCAAATGGTACTTTTAAAACTTCTGCTACAACTTTTGCCCCGGCATCCCAGGTTCCTCCTCCGTGGTCCATCAAAGCAGTGATAACATCTACCGAACCATCTTCATTAATTTTAATGGTTGCACCGGAATAATCTATAACTTCGCCAGCCTTGGGACCGCCGGTACCTGAAGTATGAAACCCTCTGGCAACTCCAATGCCCTTTCTAATCGTTCCGGATTTTTCATCAGGATTACCTCTTTTATCCCAACCAATAAGTTCAACCCCTTTAACCAACATCTCTTCTACGCCGCAGCTTCTAATGATAGACTTAACGGTAGGCCCCTGTCCCCAAAATTCATCGCCTCTTCCCACATAATTTTGCAGTCTGAAGTGCACCGGGTCAACTCCTAATTTCTCCGCTAAAATATCCATCACATTTTCTACGGGGAAATTTATTTGAGGGCTGCCATAGCCTCTCCTGGCACACGAAGGTCCTTTGTTACTGTAAATTGCTTTACCTTCGTATTTTATATTATTCCATTTATAAAGTGAGGCAAACCAACCGGCTACACAACCAAGATAGGGATAAGCTTGAATATTATGACCGCCAATCTCCACCCATACCTGACAATGAGCTGCAGTTAAAGTTCCGTCTTTTTTAACCCCTACTTTTAAACGGGTCTTTAAGGGATAACTTGAATGGTCATACATATCTTCTTCCCGGGAAGTCACTAATTTCACCGGTCTTTTTGCCTTCAAAGCTAAAGCTACACAAATAGGGGTTATCGAATTCATTTGAATACTTGATCCGAAAGAACCTCCCAAGGTAATTCTTTTTACATTTATTTTACTAAGTGAGATATCAAAAATATGTCCTAAGAGTATCCGTACATTATGTATCCCCTGGGTAGTAGTCCAGAGAGTTATTCCTCCGTTTGCTTCCGGTTTACAAACTGCAGATTTAGTCTCCAACTGCATATGGTAAACTCTTTTTATATTAAATGTTTCATCTACAATTATATCCGCTTCTTTAAATCCTTCTTCTACATCACCCACTACAATATTTCGCTCACAGGCAAGATTCTTTTTCACCTCTACTTTTTCTTCTCCTAAATATACATAGTCATATATAGCGGGAGCTTTTGAATCCATAGCACCATCAAGGGTTACCACTGGTTCCCATTTCTTGCCCCACTCTACTTTTATCTTTTTAAGAGCAGCAAAAGCCTCCTCTTCTGTTTCTGCTGCACAGGCAGCAATAGACTCTCCTACATGGCGAACTTTATCTTTAGGTAAAACCGTCCTATCACGATAGGTCTTATCGGGGATGCTGACTATTCGTTCATTATATAGAGTATCTGGCACATCATCAGGACCGATACAGATAGCCCCCATCTTCTCTGCTTCGGTGTAATCTATTTTTTTAATCTCAGCATGGGGGTAAGGGCTACGCAGGACTACCGCATATAATTGACCGGGAATATTTACATCACAAGAATAAACTTCTTCTCCGGTTACTTTACCAATATTTTTAATATCATACCTTTTACCGACAACGTCAAACTGCTCTTTCTCCAACAAAACCACCCTCTTTTTATATTTATTTCTGCTATATTTGTATTAAATGAGTTATTTTCACAAGCATCTGATTAATTTCATTCTATCATTTTCTAATTTTTTTATAAAATATTTTTTACATTCTATTATAGCAATTACTAAAATAACTATTATATTCAAATGATACATCAATTTTAGCAATAATACATAATTGGATAGTGATTATTTTAATCTGTTCTCTTTTTCCAACTTATTAGCAATATCATTCAAACCTATTTTCTCAAGTCCTTTCCGAGTTTGCCAACCAGTCTCTATATCCCATCCGTGTAATCTGTAAATAGTATCTAACATCCTATCCCATATCTCGTGGTCAATATGTTCCCCTTTGTAAGGTCCTGATTTAACCGGTTCATTATAATATCGTTTACATGGATAATCATCATTTCTGTCAAATCCTGCATGAATAGTATTAAAAGCTTTTTCTAAATTATGTGTTTGTAATCCAATATGCAATAACTCATCTTTAGAAAGTAATCTTCCTGTTGCACTGGAAAATAATTCAACCCAGTCATCTACGGTCTGCCCATATACATAACTACATAACCCTAACATATCTTGGACAGCCTTTTTTTTCTGATTATAATATATATCCTCTGGCACGTTTTCATATGAATTAATCGGCCTATCACTTCTTAGCCAAAAACCATTCAAACTACCCCGTAAATGTCTGCCTGCAACCGGTGATAAAATAATTCCAAATCCCCATCCTTTATTAATTCGAATTCCATCCAAAGAATCCTGTCCTTTAACATGAATGACAAATTTTTCAGAATTCTTACCCAGTTTTTCCGCTGCCTTTAAAGCCCCATCTGCTAGAAAATCACCAAAACCTTCCCGATAAGCTAATTTTTTTAGCATTTCTATCATAACTTGGTAATTTCCCCATACTAATTCAAGTCCATCGGTCTCCTTCTTGGTTATTAACCCTTTTTCATAACATTCAAAAGCCCAAGAAATTGCCTGAGCAGCATTGTCCCCATCCAAACCTAATTGGTTAGTTAATAAATGGGCATATATCGCCGCTTCCAGGTTTGTATTATCAATTTTTGTACAATAGGAATTTGCAGAATTATTCCACCACCCTTCTCCCTGTACTTTATATGGTCCTTCTTTAATGTCCATCCAAGGTTTACAGGAAATCGGACAACTAAAGCATGCAACTGTTGCTTTTCGGTATTTTTTTATTTCTTGTTCAGCAATTTTTGCAATTTTATCTTTGCCCCAATGCTCATCTTGTCCATTTCTAACCGGTCTATATCCTTGTTCCCAGGAAGGAGAATCTAATCGTCCTCCCATTGCACCATAATAACCTTTTTCTCGAATTTCATTAATTAATTGCCATTTATTTATTTTGCCCATCTCTTTATCCACAGCAATCATAAATCTATCAGGTTGAGCGACCTCAATACTTCTCTTCCCTCGAACTGCTATGGCTTTTAGGTTTTTTGAGCCCATCACTGCCCCACATCCTGAACCACCAGCAGCACATCCTCTATCCGCAATAATACAAGCAGATTTTACTAAATTTTCACCTGCTGGACCAATAGCTGCTACTCTAATTTTTTCGTCATTTAAATTCTGACGAATTTCCCTTTCTGTTTCCCAGGTAGTTTTCCCCCAAATAGAATCAGCATTCCTTATTTCAATTTTTCCATTACATATCCAAATGTAAACAGGATTTTTAGCTTTTCCGCTTATTACTATGTTGTCAAATCCGGCAAATTTTAGTTCAGCACCAAAAAAACCGCCCACATTAGCTGAACCTATACCATCATTAAAAACATTTTTAGTATCAACAGATATCCTGCATGCTCCCGGGGCAAGAGTGCCTACCAATACACCGACACCAAAAGTGAGTAAATTTTGAGGATCATTCCATTTTACCTCTGGATCTAGCTCATTTAAGAGTATCCACGTATTTATAGCTCTTCCACCTATCCATCTATTAGCATATTTTTCTGTCGGTTCAATCCATATTTTATTATCGGTAAGGTTAATTCGTAAAATATTACCAGCATAACCGTAATGTTTATCACTTGTTTTTTTCATTTTATTGCTCCCCTGGCTCCGAAAACACAGTATTTAACACATAGAGGAGCGTCTTCGTTTTCACAAAAATCACAAGTATCATCTATTTTCATAATTATTTTTTTATTTTCATTACTTCTTGAAACTGTAGTACTAGACAATTCTGGATTGAAGAATTTATGTCCACTTTTATGAAAGGAACAAGCTAATTCACACCTTAGGCATCCTTTGCATTTTTTTGGGTCCAACCATAATTTAAAAACCTTCATTATTTCCCCCCACTTCATCTGATATTTAGATTTCTATAAAAACCAAAAAATTTCCCGAGGATATTTTAATAGTAAAAAATCCCCGGGAATTTGTTTAATCTTTTTCATCTAAATAATTAAGAAATTTCAGGTATAAATATTTTAACATTTTATAACCATTCTACTCCGACCAAGGAACCCATTTCCCATTCCGTGAAACTTTCAAAGTCAAACCACCGGTAACAGATTGGCCATCTTCATCTAATTTAGTTAATCCTATAACTCCATGATATTCGAAATCTGGATCAGCAATATAGTCAACTATTGCTTTTCTATCCGGACCAACCTTTTTCAAAGCCTCCAAAATTATTCCTATTGCATCATAAGCATAGGGCCCGGTAGCTTCATAAGGTTCACTAAAACCTGCAGCTTTATAAGCTTTCACGAAATCAGAATCTTCACCTAATGCTAATTTTCCTACTATAATTGTACCCTCGGCAGCAGGTCCTGCAATTTCATTAAATGTTTCGGAATCTAATCCAGTTACTCCAAAGAAAACTATATCATCCATTCCCAATTCGTGCATTTGTCTCTTGCAAAGAGCCGCCTCTGTAGTAAGACCACCAAAATATATTGCTTCGGGTTTAAGGCCTTTAATTTTATTTAAAATGGGACGAAAATCTTTAGTTCCAACACTAATTCCATCTTCGGATAATAAAATTCCTCCTCTTTCCCCTAAAACTTTCTTGAAATTATTATTGCAATTATCCCCATAGCTGCTGGTATCATAAATACTAGACCATTTTTTATGCCCCAGCTTGTCTACAACTAAGTCAATTCCAAAATTATGCTCAGCTATATTATCCGCACATATTCGCGAAACTTCTTTATAATCATTCCCGCGGGTAATATCCGGATGTATACTGCTTGGCATTATCTGAGCAACGCCAAATCGGTGGAAAGTGTGCACTGTTGCTAAAGCTACTGCACTATTAAAATGAGAGATTACCGCAACTACATCGGGATCTGAACATAGCTTTAATGCCGCAGCAACTCCTGTAGCTGGATCTGAAGCATCATCTTCAGCAACTAACTTTATTTCATAGGGAAATTCACCTGAAGCATTCGCTTGAAGAATAGCTAATTCAGCACTATTCTTTGCTCCTATTCCAAGGTCAGCACAATTTCCCGTTAAGGGGTCAATGAAACCTATTTTTACTACCTTTTTTGCATCAGCCCAAACTAAATTTGTTTGACACAAGACAAACGTTAAAATCAAAGAAAAAACCAATATTAGATATAACTTGTTTTTTAATATACTATTCATTTTTTTCATTGTATTAAAGAAGTTAAAGATATTAACTTACTTTAACACAAGTATACCTCCTTTTTTATGTTTTTATTTTGCTCACTTTTATTTACAATTTCTATTTTTATCATATCACCTCACTTTCATCTTTATTTTTTCGACAATCTGCAACGACAAAAGGACAAATTGCTTATTAATTAGACTTTTTCGATAACTTTTTTACCAAGAATCCCGGATGGTTTAAAAAGCAGAAAAAGCACAACCACAATAAAAGCAAATATCTCTTTATAGGGTGAACCTCCGGGAACGAAAGCCATGGTAAAAGATTCCACTATACCTAAAATTAGCCCACCAATAATGGCCCCATATACATTTCCCAATCCCCCCATCACTGCAGCAGAAAATCCAATAATACCTCCCATTAGGCCCATATCAAATTTAACTATATTATAATATATACCATTTAAAATACCTGCCACTGCTCCTATAGTAGAAGCCAAAAAGAAAGTAATCATAAAAATTTTATCTAAATCTATACCCAATACTTGGGCTGCCTCTACATTTTGTGAAGTAGCTCGTATCTGTAAACCTATTTTAGTTTTATTTATAAAAATAGATAAAAGAAAATAAATTATTCCCGCAATTATTATAATCATAATATTACTAAATCTAACAGTTACCCCTCCCATCGAAAAAGCCCATTGAGGGAAACTTAAAGGGAAAAGCTTGGGACTGGCTCCAGAGGGATAAAATATTTTTATTCCTTCTCGAATTATAAAGCCTAATGCAACTGTACTTAAAAGAATTATCAGCCCAGGAGACTTTCTAAAAGGCTTTACACAAATTTTTTCAACTATTGATCCAATTAAACCCGTTATTAACACTGCAGAAACTACTGTAAGAAAAATTACTAACCAAGTTGGGAAAAATTCTATTTTTGATAAAAAAGTCATAACTGCCATGCTTACAAATGCACCTAAAAAACATACATCTGCATGAGCAAACTGTACTACGTTTAATACTCCGAATAATAAAGAAAAACCAGAAGCAATAAGAGCATACATAATTCCCAACATTAAGCCCGTAATGACTTGATTAATAACTAAAACCATGTTTAACTCCTTTCAATCAAATATAAAAATTTAGCAAGTATTCCCTTTTCTAAAATTTAAAAAAATTGTATTTTCTTATTCTTTCTGGAATAAGTCCTTGTGGTTTAAAGATTAATACTAAAATTATTATTATTCCATAAAATAACATCCTAGCCTCAGCAAAAAATCTAATCTTCTCAGGTATAACAGTTAAAAGAACAGCTCCTATTATTACACCTAAAATATTATCAAGGCCTCCCAAAATAACTATACAAATTAACACAACCGAAAAATGAAAAGTAAAACTTTCTGGAGAGATAAAACTGATATAATGTGCATAAATCGGTCCGGCCATTCCCCCAAAAATTGCTCCAATTGCAGAAGCTTCTAATTTTCCTTTATTAATATTTATTCCTTGGCATTTAGCTGCAATTTCATCTTCCCTAATAGCATTCCATATTAAGCCAGTTCTTGAATTATATAATCTTTTCGCTAAATATAGTGAAAATAAAACTACAGCCAATACAAGGTAATAATAATTTGCCTGAAATGGCAGATTAATTCCCAATATATTTAATGAAGAACTAAAAGAATATTTTCCTATTGTAGGAAAAGGAATATTTGAGATGCCTCCAGAACCCCCGGTAAATCTTAAATTATTTACCAACAAATGAAAGATAATTTGAAACGCCATAGTAACTAAAGCATAATAAAAACCTGTGCTTTTTAAAGTCAATGAGCCTATTAACAAACCAAAGACCGCAGAAATTATTATTGCAGCCAAAATCCCCAACCAAAATGAAAAATTAAAATTAATTGTTAGCAAAGCCGAAGCATACGCACCTACACCAAAAAATGCTGCAAATGCAAAATTTACCATTCCAGTACTTCCTAATTGAATATTTAGCCCTAAAGCTATAATCAAATAGAGACCACTCATAATACAAATATGAAGTAAATATGAATTATCTTTAAATAAAAAAGGGATAAAAACAAGCAACAAAATCATAAAAATAACTGAAAACGAATTACACCGGCTATATGATTCTTTTACAAGATTTGTAATTTTTTGGTTTCCCCGAAGTATAAAAAATGCAATTATTGGCAATATAAGTAAGAATAATCTATAATCTATCCCTTTTGAGGATAAAAAATTTATGAACATATAAAAAATAATTACTTCTGTAACAATTATTGTTAAAAAATAACTAATTTTTTTATATAATGTCTGGGAATAATCATTACTTCCATTATTTAAGTTACTCATCATATTCTCCTTCTATTTTTTGCATGTTTTCAGATTAAAATTATTAAATAGTTAAGTATGCTTTTTTAATTACTTCGTTTCCTTTTAATTCCTTTACGGTTCCTTCTGTAATAATTTGACCTTTTTGTAAGACATAACCCCGAGATGCTATTTTTAGTGCCTTAACAGCATTTTGTTCTACTAATAGTATAGTAGTTCCTTCGTTGTTTATCCTTTTAATTGCCTCGAATACTTCATCTACTAACATAGGCGCTAAACCTAAAGATGGTTCATCAAGAAGCATTATTTTAGGCTTACTCATCATTCCTCTACCAATTGCTAACATTCCTTGTTCACCACCGCTTAATGTTCCGGCTAATTGATTCTCCCTTTCCTTTAATATCGGAAATAAATCATAAACTTCCTTTAGTGTCTTATTTGTACTTTTTTCATCCTTTTCATATAGAGAACCTATTCTTAGATTTTCTAAAATATTTAAATCTGGAAATATTCCTCTATTCTCCATAACCATAGAAATTCCCACTTTAATAATCTCACTGGTTTTCATTTTGTCTATTCGTTTATTTTCCAAATATATATTCCCATAAATAGGTCTTATTAAACCTATAATGGTATTTAAAATGGTTGTTTTACCAGCTCCATTAGCACCTAAAAGAGCTACAATTTCACCTTCATCAATATTTAAAGAAACGTCTCTTAAAATTTCTACCGTACCATACCGGGTAGTAATGCCATTAATTTTTAGCATTTTTAAATTTCTCCTCCTAAATAAGCCTCTATTACTTCTTGATTATTTGACGCTTTTTCGAAAGTCCCTTCAAAAATCTTTATACCATGGTTAAAAACTATTACCCGTTGAGTGCTTCCTTTTATAACTTTCATATCATGTTCTATCAAAATAATATTTAAATCTGGTTTCTTAATTTTTATTTTCTTTATATCGTCCATTAATTCTGTGGTTTCTTCTGGATTCATTCCTGCCGATGGTTCATCTAACAACAAAAGCTTAGGTCTTGAAGCAAGGGCTCTACAAATTTCTACTCTTTTTTTATCTGCTTGAGATAAATCTTTTGCTTTTTGATACATCTTATCTACTAATTCCTTACTAAAATAATTAAAAAGAATAATTGATTCTTCAATATTTTCTTTTAACTTCTTTTCGGTATATTTTCTTCCAAACATTGAAATAAGCCAACTATAAGATTCCCACCGATGCATACCTAAGAGAACATTATCTAACGCACTCAAACCCCAAAATAAACGAGTATTTTGAAATGTTCTAGCTATACCTCTTTTGGTAATCTCATTAGAAGATAAGCCATTGACATTTTCACCATGGAAAAATATATTACCACTAGTAGGTTGATATATTCCGGTAATTAAATTAAAAAATGTTGTTTTTCCTGAACCATTTGGGCCAATTAATCCTACTATTTCTCCTTCTTTTACAGAAAAATTAATATCTTTAAGTGCAGCTAAACCACCGAAATTAATTCCCAGTTTTTCAATTTTTAATATTTCCATCTGTTTGAAATTTTCTTCTCCTTTCGGTTTATCTTCCAAGGTTTACTTATTCTAAAATAAGTATTTATTGTTTTTGCGTAATTTAAAAAATTTTTATAATTCAAAAAATAGAATACATTTTAAGTTTTTCAGGGTTGTATCCCATCTCACACGAAATTAAATAAGCAGTTTTTTTAATATCTTTAATAATTTTCTTCTCTAAATTTTCAATCCTATTTAAAGGGCCGACTATTGCAACACTACCTACTGCTCTTGACTTTATATCCCATATAGGAGCTGCAATAGCCATAACGCCTTCTTCCATTTCTTCCTTGCAAATACTGTAACCTTTTTCTTTAGTTTCTTTTAAATGTTCTATAAAAAGATTAGGATCGATAATGCTTTTCTCGGTATTTTTAACCATATTTTTTGGAACAACTAATTTTTTAATTACCTTTTCTTTTTGATAAGCTAATAAAACTTTTGCAGCAGCAGTAGTATTAAAAGGCATTACCCTGCCTGGCCTAACAAAATAAGTTACATTATTTCTTGATACTTCGTAAGTATCTATACATATTACTAATTCATTTTGAAAAACCGCCAAGAATACTGTCTCATTAAGTTCTTGGCCCAATTTTTTTAAATAAGGCCTAGCAATTTTACGTAAGTCATTTTGATATAAATAATTTGCTCCCAATATTAAAAAACTCGGTCCTAATCTATATTTTTTATTATCTTCATTTTGCATTACATATCCTTGTTTCATTAAACCAGTTAAAATCCTATGTAATGTACTTTTTGGCAAACTAGATGATCGATGTAATTCAGCAATACCTAAACCTTCAGCAAATATTGAAATTGATTCTAATATCGCAATAATTCTGTCAATGCTTTGCAAAATATTTTCTCCTTTTAATTGTAAATCATTTTTTCTATGAAAAGGTCTTATTACTAATAGAAAATGGACTTTTGGCCATTTTCTATTTAGAAACTTCCATTTTTCCCTAATTGATAACCTATTTTCTCCCCAACTTTCTAGTTTTATTTTTATCTTTTTCCTTTAATCAAAAAGAACATAAAGAAATTTTGAATGTTAAGACAAATTCTCTAATTCCTCTAGTTCAACTATCTATATCAGAGAATTAAAAATTATATCATTACATTATTTTAGTTTCCTTATAAATTCGTATTCATGTCATATCATAATTAAATTTAAATAGCTACAGTAAACAATTATTTTCTTTATGTAATTTTAAAAAATATTATATCTTATTATAACAATTACAATTAAAATAATGGAACATTGTTCCATTTAATAAGATAAAAAAGAAAT
>Ga0190349_1000420_pt1 | contig 12875 bp, 14 predicted proteins | sample 48721378_MG_FD_179798 | JGI IMG/M metagenome (GOLD analysis project Ga0190349, IMG submission 179798) | Hydrothermal vent microbial mat bacterial communities from Southern Trench, Guaymas Basin, Mexico - 4872-13-7-8_MG | ecosystem: Environmental > Aquatic > Marine > Hydrothermal vents >...
TTGTATCTTAACATTTCACAAATTCAGTCATTTCCTTAAAGTCTTTACATTAAGGATGCGGTGTAATTGAAATAATTGTAATTTGATTTTTCTCAGGGCCATAACACCCAAAAACCCTATATGCAGCAGGGGTTTTATCTTGAGCATAGACTTCCCAAACTTTTTGTCGCGGATAAACTGGAGCAATTGAGTGATATTGGTGAGTTTTTAAACTGGGATGTTTTGGACTTTGGGCAAGAAATTTAATACTTTTAATAACAGCTTTGAGTATCCTCTTTTTACTTTTATCTCCTTTTAACTCATCAAGATCTTTCTTGGCCCTCTTTGTACAAATTATTTGAAAAGCCATAATCAATCTTCATAATCTTTAATATCAACTTCTGTAAATCTATTCATTTGGGCATCTTCTATCCCCTCTATTACCTTATTAAAAGCAACCTTGTTTTTCCATAACCATGCTTCATCTATGGGGACTACCTCTGCTGGCTTTAATATAACCGTTCCATCCTTTTTCTTTTCTATCAAAAAGGTCTTTTTCGCATATTTAGAGCCTAAAGTAATTCTTCCCTTTTTATCCGCTACTTTTGTTAAAATTTCCATGTTATTACCTCCCATTTGGGATAATACAACTTTGTGGGAAATTAGTCAAGTGGGATATATGCCCAGGACACCTTTTTCTCTTATTAAAGCAGTAGCTTTGCAGGGTCAACGCAAACGGGGTCTGGTCTCCACATTTGACATATCTCGCCTATCTGGTCTATCTGGTTGATTTGGTTTATCTCGTTTATTTGGTCTGTCTGGTTCATATGCGTGCGGCGTAAAGGGTGAAGCCTGAAGTTAACACTTGCACGTCTGCCTGTGCCGTAAGCACGGCAGACAGGCCAAACAAATTGTCGGCGAGCACTTCTTTTATAACCTTTGTATTGGTTGTTTCAGCTTTTAGGTAACAGTGATACCTCAAGGTTAACTTTCACCAACCTATTTGTAGCTTAGCAGATTGCTCCGTTAAGCCATCAAGACCAAGCCCTTCAGGGCGGCTTTCGCCAGTCTTGATGGCACTCCGCAATCTGCTTTTTAAAAAGTAGACTTGGTTGAAGGGAATAAAATATTTTTCTTTCTCACCCACCTTAATTTTTCAATAGCACGCGGCGCAGCGCTGTCAAAGCCGTAAGCCCAAAGGGGGCGGAGTGAAACGGAACGGCGTGCTAAACTAGGGAACAAGTTGGGTAAAGGAGACTTTAACAATGGCCACCTTTCAGGTGAATATGTCTTTTTAAAAAATTGCCTTATTTTACCACACTTGACCGTTTTCTTTAAATCAATCGCAGATTTGGGTGTATTATCTTCTTTGCAGATTGTTTTATTCTCTAAAAAGACTTAAAATAAATTTGTGGAGAGAATTACGGTAATTGGAGCAGGACTAGCAGGCGTGGAAGCTTCCTGGCAGATTGTTCGCCAAGGAGGCCATGTCTTACTTTATGAAATGCGTCCTAAAAAGTTCACACCTGCACATAAAACTGGTTATTTTGCTGAGTTAGTATGCAGTAATTCTTTACGTTCTAAAGAAATCACATCAGCCGTGGGACTGCTTAAAGAAGAAATGCGCTTATTGGGTTCTTTGGTTATAGAAGCAGCTCTCGCTACCTGTGTGCCTGCCGGAAAGGCCTTATCTGTAGATAGAGAACGTTTTGCTAAATATATTACAGAAAAGATAAAAAAACACCCTAAGATTGAAATAAGACATGAAGAAGTAATAGATATTCCTAAAAAAGGTATTGTTGTTCTAGCCACAGGTCCTTTGACTTCTGATGCCCTAAGTAAGGCCTTGAGAACAATTACAGGCAAGGAGCATTTTCATTTTTACGATGCCATTGCCCCTATTATCTATGCCCATACTATCAACATGAATGTTGCCTTTTTAGCCTCCCGTTATGATAAAGGTAAAGACTATATCAATTGTCCTTTAAATGAAGAGGAATATAATCATTTTTATCAGGCATTGATTATGGCTGAACAGGTGCCTTTACATGCTTTTGAAACCCTGCATTTCTTTGAAGGTTGTTTACCTATAGAAGTTATGGCAGAAAGGGGTAAAGATACTTTGCGTTTTGGGCCTATGAAACCAGTAGGTTTAGTAGACCCTCGCACAGGAAGACAACCTTATGCAGTAGTGCAACTCCGACAGGAGAACAAAGAGGGTACTTTGTACAATATGGTAGGTTTTCAAACAAAATTGAAGTGGTCAGAGCAAAAAAGGGTTTTTAGACGCATTCCCGGGTTAGAACAGGCAGAATTTGCTCGTTATGGGAGTATCCACCGCAATACTTTTATTGATGCACCACGGTTGCTGGATAAATATTTGCGTTTAAAATCAGCCCCTCATATATTTATTGGCGGACAATTAAGTGGGGTAGAAGGCTATGTGGAATCCGCAGCCACGGGGATTTTAGTAGGTATAAATGCCTATCGTCTTAGTAAAAACAAACCTCTGGTTTGTCCACCATCAACTACCGCTTTAGGGGCATTGGTTAGCCATTTGAACAACACGGTAGCCAAAGATTTCCAACCTATGAACATCAATTGGGGTTTATTCCCATCAACTACACTAGTATCCAATAAAAAACAACGCTACAAATTTTATGTTAGCCGTGCTTTAGCGGCATTAGAAAAATGGATAAAATTGCTAAATTAAATTATGCTCAAGCAGTAATTTTGCAAAAAGAATTAAGTAAAAAGGTAATCCTAAAACCACCTCCCAACTTTTCACCCAAATTAATAGCCGGGGCAGATGTTTCTTATAGCCGTAAGGACAGTAAAATTTATGCTACTTTAGTGGTTTTAAGCTTGCCAGATTTAACTCTTTTAGAAACAAAAACCATAATAGGAGAAACAACATTTCCTTATATTCCTGGATTACTTTCTTTTCGGGAAGCACCTTTGCTTATTAAAGCATTTAGACAACTTCAAATCAAACCACATGTTATTTTAGTAGATGGTCAAGGCATTGCCCATCCTAGACGCATAGGTCTGGCCAGCCATCTGGGGGTATATTTAAATATTCCTACCATTGGCTGTGCTAAATCACGATTAATAGGTAGCTACCAACCAGTGCCACCCTCTAAAGGTAGTTATAGTCTTCTCAAAGAAGGAGAAGAAATAATAGGACTTGTCCTTAGAACTAAAAAAGGAGTGAAACCTATTTTTGTCTCACCAGGACATTTAATGGATTTTGATACTGCTTATAAAATCATTCTTCTTTGTTTAAAGGGTTACCGTTTACCAGAACCAACACGGCTAGCCCATATAGAAGCTAACCAAGTGAGGGCTAAATATTTTTCACCTCCTGGCTTGGTTTAAAAACTACCTTCACATAAGGTGGAATTTGTATCATTTCTCCGGTAGTTGGATGTTTAACTCGTTTTGTTTTTCTTAATACTGGTTGCCACTTTCCAAATCGCACAATTTTTACTTCCTCTCCTCTTTTTAAATGCTCCTTAATAATATCCAGAGTGGTTTTTAACACATCCCTAACTAATACTCTAGGCAACCCTGTCCGCTGATGGAGTTCTTCAATAATGTCTTTTTTGGTCATTGCCTCACCTCAATTTTGAAATGATTTAATACTTTTGAAACAATTTTTTTATGTAATTTATCCACTTCTAAATCTGTTAACGTGCGCTCAGGCGCACGATAGGTTAAGCGATAGGTAAGAGTTCTTTTGTCTTTGGGGAGAGGAGGTCCCTCATATACATCTATGAGCTCTATGTTTTCTATATAGGAGGTTTTTAAAGATAAAACAAACTTTTCTATGGGCTGAGCAGACAATGATTTAGGAACTACCAGTGATACATCTCTCTCACTAGGTGGGAATTTAGGTAATGGCTTAAACTTTTTTTCTTTTTTTGCCGTTTTCCAGAGGGTTTCTAAATCCAGCTCAAACACAAACACTCCTTTTAACCGCTTTAACTCCCAATGTTGTTTCACTTGGGTATTAACCTCTCCCAGATAGCCCAATTTCTTTCCTCCTTCCAAGACATAAGCAGCATTATTAGGATGGAGATAACAAATATCCCTTGCAGATTCAAAATGGGCTTCTATACCCAATGTATCTAATAAATTTTCCACAACTCCCTTTAAATCATAAAAATCTGCGGGCTCTGAAGGAAAATGCCATGAAGGCTCGAAGTGATATCCACTCATTACCCCAGCAAGTTTATATTTTTCTATAGGTAAAGACTCGGGGCTGTCTTGGATAAATACCTTACCCAACTCAAAAAGTCTAAAGTGATAAATTCTTTGCCGCTGATTGTAATTAGCAGCTTCTAAAAGGCCAGGAATAAGGGTGGAGCGCATAGCTGTTCTATCCACACTAATGGGATTAATCAGCTTGGTAACCTGTCTTAATGGATGTCCTGGAGGTAAAAGTAATCTATCAAAGCTTTTTAAGTCAATAAAGGCATAGCTGATGATTTCATGCCAGCCAAGACCACTCAAAATATGTTTTATTTTATCTCGCCACTTCATATAGGGAGAAATGAATAGAGGGTGCAATTGGACTACTGGCATATCAGAGGGAATCCTTTCGTAACCATAAAGACGGGCTATCTCTTCAATTATGTCTACCTCTCTCACTAAATCATGACGAAAACTAGGTGGTATTACTTCTATTTTATCTCCAGAGGCTTTGACTTTTATTTGTAGTCTTTCTAAAATATCAATGATCTCCTTTTTAGGTATCTCTACTCCTAAAATCTGTTTAACTCGGGGTATACGCACATAAATAACGGGGTGTTTTTTAGGGGATGGATAGACATCTATTATTCCTGGGGCAACCTTCCCTTTAGCCATTTCTTGCATAAAATAACAGGCACGTTGAGCAGCAGTATAGGTAGCCTCGGGGTCAATTTCTCTTTCAAAACGATAAGATGATTCAGTGCTTATACCCAAGCGTTTAGCACTACGTCTAATAGTGATGGGATGAAAATAGGCACTTTCTAAAACTACTTCTTTAGTTTCAGGACCGATTTCTGAATTCAATCCCCCCATAATCCCAGCTAAAGCAACAGGGCCATTTGCGTCACAAATAACTAAATCTGTTTCTTTAAGTTCTTGCTCCTTTTGGTCTAAAGTAATCAATTTTTCCCCAGGATGAGCTAAACGGACTATAATCTGCCTTTGAGCAATCTTTTGGGCATCAAAGGCATGCAGGGGCTGGCCATATTCCAACATGACATAATTGGTAATATCTACAATGTTGTTAATAGGCCGAATATCAGCAAGTAACAATCGGGCCTGCATCCATAAGGGAGAAGGCTTTATTTCTACCTCCCTGATGAGTCGGGCTATATAGCGAAAACAATGCTCAGGGTGTTTGATAGTAACCTGAACAGAATTAAAAACAGGTGTTCCTATCTCGGTAATCTCAAATTGAGGAAGCTGTATTTTTTTTCTAGTGATGGCAGCTACTTCTCTAGCTACACCTATCATACTGAGGCAATCACCACGGTTAGGAGTAATTGAGATACCCAATACCGTGTCATTTAAATAAAGGGCATGGGTTAGTTTAGTGCCCACTTGAAAATCGGAAGGGAGCAGCCAAATACCACTATGGTCTTCTCCTAAGCCCAATTCCTTCTGAGAACAAAGCATCCCTGCTGACTTAATGCCTCTGATCTTTGCCTCTTTAACGATCAAACCCGAAGGTAAAGTGCAACCAGGTAAGGCTAAAGGCACAAGAATGCCTTCTTGGACATTGGGCGCTCCACAAACAATTTCATAAGCTTTATTTCCGTCAGACACCTGGCAAATTTTCAATCTATCTGCATTAGGATGAGGTTTAATGGCTGTTATCCTTACTACCTGAACCTTTTCTAAATAAGAAAAAGGCTTGGTTATCTCTTCTACCTCTAAACCGGCCATGGTTAACCATTCAGCCAGTTCTGTTGGAGAACAGTCTATCTCCACAAATTCTTTTAACCAATTTAAGGGAACTTTCATACAATTTTGCCTTTTGCTTTATTATCAAACATTTAAAACTTACAAGCAGAAATCTCTTTTCTTTTACCTCCTCCCCTACCTTTAAGGGGCAAATCACTCTCTATCAGGTCTTGGTATATGACTATTTATTTCATGCATGTCATAACACTCAAAAACACACTCACAAAACTTAATCATTCTTTTATCATTATTAGCAATAGCCTTTTCATACATCCTGATAAAATATCTTTTCCCTGCTTCTGTTTGTGAATAGTTTTTTTTCATCAAATTATGTTCCATGCAAAGAGCTTGCCCATTATCAATATCGTTTTTCCCACCTTTATCTTTTGGCTTAATATGGTCAACAACCAGCTCGACTCCGTCTTTTATTCCCCTTCCACAAACAACGCATCGATAACCATCTCTCTTTAATATTGCCTTCTTAATCTCCGGAGGAAATTCCCAGAATTTAGCATCGGATATGTAATCAGGATCATATTTATATACTCCATTTTTTACTTTTATAAGTTTACCCTCCTGATGTAATTTTCTTATTGTTCGCCAAGGGTCCCTTGGAGGTGTATCGTGTTCATTTAACCATTGTTCTGTTACCCAGTCTACAATAGGTCCATGTGGAATATCTTTCTTAGGATGTTTCATAAAATATTCTATAATAAGCTCTTTTATTGTTTTTTTCATTCACTACAGATCCAAAAATAGTTTTTCTTCATTTATTCTTGCTTCTACAATCAATCTCTTTTTTGCAATTTCACAATAATTTTTATCAATCTCAATTCCTATAGCCTTTCTGTTGTTTAAACACGCAGCAAGCAATGTAGTCCCACTTCCCATAAAAGGATCAAGAATAGTATCACCCACAAAACTAAATAGCTTTATACACCGCTTTGGTAATTCCACAGGAAATGGTGTAGGATGTCCCACCTTTTTCTTACTCTCGCCCATAAAATTCCATACTCCATTTGTCCACTCCATAAATTCCTTTTTGCTAATATCTGATTTTCTACTACCACTAATCTTCTTCCACCGGTTCTTGTAAAGGACAACAATAACTTCAACCGGAGCAATGACATAGGGAGCTGAAGCAGAAAGCCATGAGCCCCATGCAGTTCGCCTAGAAATATTTTGCTCATTCCAGATGATTGTAGAATGATATTTCCAACCTACTTGTTTTGCGATTGTAGTAATGTCAGCACATACGCTTTGCTGTCCACCTTTATTTTTATCCAGAGGTATATTTAGACAAAATCTTCCATCATCCTTTACCAATTTATAACATTTGGTAAGCCACTTCTTTGTAAAAGACAAATAATCTTCATAAGACATCTTATCATCATGAGTATTGTACTTAATTCCTACATTATATGGAGGAGAAGTGACAATTAAATCAATTGTCCTTTCTTTTATGCAATTTATTTTTAAAAAATCAGCATTATAAATCCATATTGAACCTTTCTGAAAATATGGTTTGCTTTTAGGAAGAGCTTTATAAACTGAAGAAATTTCCTTTATCATGGGAGTTTTAAAAAATTGCCTCCTTTTTAAACATTCTTCAAGACTTTCTTGACTAAAGCGTCTTTGCCCTCCTGGGGTTTTTGTAGGATGAAGTAAACCGCGTTTTTCCAAACGATAGATGGTGGACGGAGTTACCCCCAAATAATCAGCCGCCTCTTTGGTAGTATACATTGGCTTGTCTTCCATGATTAGTTTAAAACTGCCTTAAAAACCGCAAATCATTTTCAAAGAATAGGCGAATGTCATCAATGCCGTATTTTAACATTACAATCCTTTCTACTCCCAAGCCAAAGGCAAAACCAGTATAAGTTTCGGGGTCATAACCTACTTTTTCAAATACTGCTGGATGCACCATGCCACAACCCAATATTTCTAACCATCCTGTATATTCACAGATACGACATCCTTTACCACCACATATTACACATGCGATGTCCATTTCTGCACTGGGTTCCGTGAAAGGAAAAAAGCTGGGACGAAAGCGCACACCAATACCCTTCCAGAATATGGCTTCCATAAAGGCAGTGAGAATACCTTTTAATTGTGTAAAAGATACATTTTTATCCACCAATAAACCTTCTACCTGATGGAACATAGGCGTATGTTTTATATCCACATCACACCGATACACTGCACCAGGGGCTATGATTCGCAGGGGAGGGGATTTTTTTTCCATTACCCGAATTTGAATAGAGGAGGTGTGGGTTCTTAAGACCACATTATTAGAGATATAAAATGTATCTTGCATATCTCGGGCTGGATGGTGGGGAGGGATATTTAAGGCCTCAAAGTTGTAATAGTCAAATTCCACATCCGGACCTTCAGCAATCTCAAAGCCCATTTGTAAGAATATCTCACAGATTTCCTGCAAGACTTGAGTAATGGGATGTAAGGTGCCAAAAGTATGTGCCCTTCGGCCAGGTAAGGTTACATCTAAGGCCGCAGGCCCTTCAACAAAGACCACTTGAGCAGCAAAGGCCTTTTTAAGTTCTTCTTCCAGTTTTTGCTTGATTTCATTGGCCCTTTTACCAATAATAGGCCTTTTTTCTGATGGAAGTTCTTTAACTCCACGAAGAATTTGAGTGAGTTTACCTTTGCGTCCTAAAAATTTAATTTTTATAGCTTCAAGGTCTTCCTGAGATGAAGCAGTTTCAATAAGCCTTAATGCCTCTCTTTCAAGGGCTTCTAGTTCTTCTACAGATATTATCATGGTCTATTAAGCTGTCAGCTCTTGCTGAGCCACTTTTACCAAATGCGCGAAACCTTGAGGATCTTTTACTGCCATGTCTGCCAATACCTTTCTATCTAAGCCTATCCCTGCTTGCTTCAGGCCATGAATAAACTGACTATAAGAAAGGCCATTCTGGCGGGTAGCAGCATTAATACGTAAAATCCATAATCTACGAAAGTCCCTCTTTTTGGCCTTGCGGTCACGATAGGCATATTGTAAGGCCCGAAATACAGTCTCTCTTGCGCGGGCATAAAGCCTACCTCTTCCTCCCCAGTAGCTTTTAGCTAATTTTAAAACTTTTTTATGTCTTTTCCGTCTGGTAATTCCTGTTTTTACCCTGGGCATGATTTACCTCCTTAAAAAGCACTGGGGATTAAACGTTTGACCCGCTTTAAATCCACAGGTTCAATTATAGCAAAGTGTCGAAGCTGCCTTTTGCGTTTAGCACTTTTTTTGCTTAATAAATGACTATGCCAGCCTTTGCCTCTTCTTACTTTCCCACTACCCGTAACCCGAAATCGTTTAGCTGCACTTCTATTGGTCTTAATCTTGGGCATAATTATACTCCCTATTTATCACTTGGGTGCCAACACCATGGTCATCCTTCTACCTTCCATCACTAGTGGTGTATGCACCTTTGCTAAATCTTTTGTTTCCTCTATTATCCTTTCCATAACGGCCTTCCCCAGGTCAGTATGGATAATTTCTCTTCCTCTAAACCACATAACCACCTTCACCAGTGCCTTTTCTTTCAAAAAGCGTTTAATGTGTTTTAATTTAAATTGAAAGTCATGCTCTTCTATTTTAGGCCTCATCTTTATTTCCTTCACTTGAACTTGAGTCTGTTTTTTTCTTGCCTCTTGTTGTTTTTTCTTTTGTTGATATTTGTATTTACCATAATCCATAATGCGACATACTGGAGGATTGGCATTAGGGGCCACTTCTACCAAATCCAAGCCTTCTTCTTCTGCCCGTTGCAAAGCTTCTTCTAAACTGACAATCCCTATCTGTTTTCCATCAACATCTATTAATCGCATCTGTTTTACCTTAATTTGCCTATTTACTCTAACTCTGCTAATAAGCTACTACCTCCTTTTCTTTCTTGGTTTGGGAATAGCTGATTCTTCTTTTAACAAATTTACAAATACCTCAAGGGACATACTCCCTAAGTTTTCTCCGGTTCGCCGTCGGGGTGTTACTGAGTTTGTCTTTACTTCTTTATCGCCAATTACTAGCATAAACGGTATTTTTTGCAACTGGGCCTCACGAATCTTATAACCTAATTTTTCATTACGAAAATCTGTTTCAACACGAAAATCCATTTCTGAAAGGAGTTCATAAATTTTTTGCCCATAAGCCACATTTCTATCAGTAACAGTGAGAATTTTCACCTGGACCGGGGCAAGCCATGGTGGAAAAGCACCACTAAAGTGTTCGGTAAGAACACCTATAAATCGTTCCAGAGTTCCCAGAATTACACGGTGTAACATAGCAGGTCGTTTTTTTTGTCCATCACTATCTATATAGCTGAGTTCAAAACGTTCTGGAAGGGCAAAATCGCACTGGATAGTAGCACATTGCCATTTTCTTCCTAAAGCATCTTTTAATTTTATATCAATTTTAGGACCATAAAAAGCGCCTTCACCTTTACAGATGTGATATTCAAGACCCTTATCCTCCAAGGCTTGGATGAGGGCTTGGGTAGCGTGTTCCCAAATTTCATCAGAGCCAATGGATTTCTGCGGTCTAGTGCTTAATTCTACTTCATAAGAGAAGCCAAAAATTCCCATTACATCATCCACAAAATCAAGCACTCTCTTAATTTCTATATTTAATTGATCAGGAGTGCAAAAGATATGAGCATCGTCTTGGGTAAATTGTCTTACTCGCAACATCCCATGTAAAACGCCAGATTTTTCATGTCTGCACACCGTCCCTAATTCAAAATAACGGATAGGCAAATCTCTATAACTTCGCAGCTGTGATTGATAAATCATAATGTGAGCAAGACAATTCATGGGTTTAATGCCATAAAGTTGTCCTTCTATTTCTGTAAAATACATATTCTCTTTATAGTAATCCATGTGGCCCGACCGTTTCCATAATTCCCCCTTTAACAATTGAGGCCCTATGACCATTTGATAACCACGCTTTAGGTGTTCCTTAATCTCAAATTCTTCTAAAATATGTCTAAGAATGGCACCTTTAGGTAAATAGACAGGAAATCCAGCTCCAATTTCTTCAAATTGCATGAATAAATCTAAATCTCTACCCAAACGGCGATGGTCTCTTTTTTTAGCTTCTTCTAATTGCTTAAGATATTTATCTAAGTCTTTTTTATTAAAAAAGGCTGTGCCATAAATGCGCTGCAACATGGGATTTCTCTCATCGCCTCTCCAATAAGCACCAGCCACAGAAAGGAGCTTAAAAGTTTTAATTTTTCCAGTAGATTCAATATGAGGTCCACGGCAAAGGTCTATAAAGTCTCCATTTTTATAAATAGAAACCTTTTCTTCAGGAATTTCCTTTAAGATTTCTAATTTATAAGTTTCGTTTAGAGATTGAAAAAGCTCTTGAGCCTCCTTTTTAGAAATCTCCTGCCGTTGAAACTGTTCATTTTGGGAAATGATTTTTCTCATTTCTTGCTCAATTTTTTCTAATGCTTCTGGAGTAAAACCCGGAGGATAATCAAAGTCATAATAAAATCCGTTTTCTATGGGTGGACCTATTGTTACCTTAGCTTCAGGGTAAAGGTGCTTAACTGCCTCAGCCATGACATGAGCAGTGCTGTGCCGAAGGATTTCTAAACCCAACGAATTTTCAGAAGTAATAGGTTCAAGGGTTACACTTTGCATTAAAGTAGAGGATAAATCTACTGGTTTTCCATTCACTTTTGCTGCTATCAATTTATCCTCTGCTAAGTTGGTCAATGTCAATAAAGCTTCTTTAACTGTAGTCCCAACCGGAAAGTGCCTTGTTTTTCCCTGGCATTTAATTTCAATTTCTTTGGCCATTTTTCATCTCAAAAAAATGGTAGGCACGGGCGGGATCGAACCGCCGACCTCTACCGCGTCAAGGTAGCGCTCTCCCACTGAGCTACGTGCCTACACTTCTTTGTAAGTTATCAACTCTTATCTCCTATGTCAAGATTAGGGAATTTAAGTTTCTCTGATTTCATTTAAAGAATAAAGCTCTTACTTTTTTACTTTTTTCAATGCCTGCTGTGCCAGGTTTGCCTCCTTGGTTTTAGGGTATTTTTTTATCACTTGTTTCCATAAAATCTGTGCGGTCTCATTATCACCAAGCATGGCAAAGGCCTTACCCTGCTTAAATAAAGCAGCTGGCACTTTGATATTTTTAGGATAATTCTTTATCACCCTTTGGTAGGCCAAGATAGCCTCTTCATATTTTTTTTGGGCAAAATAGGCTTCTCCTAGCCAAAATTGGGCATTTCCAGCTAAAGGAGAAAGGGGATATAGTTTTAGAAATTTATTAAACGCTGCTATTGCTTTTTCATATTCCTTTTGGCGAAAAAGGTTTAACCCTTTTTTATACAACCCTTCTTCTTTTTGCGTCTTTGAAGAAGGAATTGATTTTTCTTCCATCATCTTTATTGTTTTTTCCAATTTTGCTTCTAGTTCAGCCAATCGCTTTTCTGAATGCTCTATTTTTTTGTTGGTTTCTTCTATGCGTTGAGATAATTGTTGTAGTTCATAAACAGTTTCTTCTCTTTGTCCCCTTAACTCCTTTATTTTATCCTGCAATGGACTTACTTGAACCAATAAATCCGCCTGCTGAGAGGAAATAGTATTTTCTAGTTTTTGTTGATTTTTTTCTAGGTCTTCTATTTTCCCATTTAAATATACTAGGTGTTGTTCTATGCGGGTCAAATCTCCTTGGGTGGCACAACTTATAAGAAGTAAAAATCCAATGGCAAAAATTTCTTTTCTCATTTTATTTGATTTAATAGTGAACTATCACAAAATGGTCTCTTCTATTTTTAGCCCAGGCTTCTTCACAACTTCTAGGGTCCACCGGTCGTTCTTCTCCATAACTTATGACAGAAATCCGTTTGGGGTCAATGCCCAAATTAACTAAAAATTCCTTGGCACTATTCGCCCTCCGTTCTCCCAAT